>JAABUK010000054.1_pt1 | contig 269581 bp, 258 predicted proteins | sample 5559141 | NCBI WGS metagenome assembly JAABUK01 (sample SAMN10711869, study PRJNA513367) | rock metagenome | isolation source: Antarctica rocks | place: Antarctica: Victoria Land, Pudding Butte nord | collected 2016-01-03 | reverse complement strand
TGCACTTCTTCCGCCGCCTCCGACTCCGCTGGGAACGCCGCCCCGAACTCCACGAGGCGTTCCTGCACCTCGGGTGCGCCGTCATCTGCCAGCGCTACCTCCGCGTTCTGTGAAACAGCTTCTTAGTCATGCGACTCCACCACCAGCCGGCGTCCCGGACGCAGGCGCCGTGCACGAAGATTTATTGGCACGAGACCCTCTCTTGATCGTTTGCGTAATGCCGTTACAAGTTAGCGTGTGGGCGTGCCCCGGGGTCCTGATCTGGTCCAAAAGGCCACGTTGCTGGCTCGAGCGACAGATCATCTGCTCGCTCATGGCCTAACCAGCGTCTCGCTGCGCCAACTCGCCGAGGTGACCGGCGCGAGCTCACGGATGCTGGTTCACCACTTCGGCTCCAAACAGGGGCTGCTCCTCAGCGCCCTCGGCGAAGCCCGTCGCCGCCAGCGGGGCAGCGTTCGAGGCTCACCTCAAAGGCCAGCCGGGACGGCCATATGCCCGCGTCATCGCCGACGCGTGGCGATGGCTGAGCACCGAGGAACCCAGACCGTTTCTGCGCCTGTTTGGAGAGCTTCAGGCGCTCGCCGGCGTGCCGGAATCGCCATATGCCGATTTCGCACGGCGCTCCATCGTTGACTGGCTCCCGGTTGTCCAAGCCGGCTTCCTGGCCGACCGTGCCCAGCCAGCCGACGCCCAGCAGCTCGCGACGCTCACGATCGCCGTCATCCGCGGGCTGCTGCAGGATCGCAACGCAGTGCAGGACGAGGCGCGCGTCGATGACGCTCACGCGCTGTTCGTCGAGCTCCTGGAGACCGGCGATCGTAGGTCCGCGCGATAGACATCGCCCCCTCGAAGCGATGGACCCGGGGATCGGCCGGGGACAAGCGGCGGGGAGGAGCAAGCGGTTCGCCCGGGGCTCGACTGCGCCGAGTCACGCGTGTGCGAAGCGCGGCGCGCGCTTCCGGGTGAGCGCGCGCCGCTTGAAGTGCCGGCCGGCGCGGGTCAGCTGCCTTGGCAGCCGCAGCGGCCGCCGGCGGTCGCCGCGGTGTCGCAGCAGTCGGTCTTGGCGGCCGGCTCAGCAGCTGGCCTGCGCGGTGGTGTCGCAGCAGCCGGGGTTGGGCTTGCGGGCGCGGACGATCGCCGAGCCGGCGTGCTCGTGCACGCGATGGGTCTCGGTGATCTCGACGTCGACCAGCCCGGCCGCGGTGAGTGCCTGCTCGAACTCGGTGTGGGTGAGGGCGCCGGCGATGCAGCCGGTGAACTGCTGCATGTCGGCGCGCGTGGCGGCGTCCATGTCGGGGTCGGCGATCACGTCGGAGACCGCAAAGCGCCCGCCGGGGCGCAGAACGCGGGCGGCCTCGCGCAGGACCTTGAGCTTGTCGGCCGAGAGGTTGATGACGCAGTTGGAGATCACGACGTCGACCGAGTCGGCGGGCAGGGGGATGCCCTCGATGTGACCGCGCAGCCACTCGACGTTGTCCACGCCGGCCTGGCGCTGGTTGGCGCGGGCGAGGGCGAGCATCTCGTCGGTCATGTCCAGCCCGTAGGCCTTGCCGTTGGGGCCGACGCGGCGGGCGGAGAGCAGCACGTCGATGCCGCCGCCCGACCCGAGGTCGAGCACGGTCTCGCCTTCGTGCAGCTCGGCCACCGCGGTCGGGTTGCCGCAGCCCAGCGACGCGAGCGTCGCGGTGTCGGGCAGCTCGTCATGCTCGCCGTGGGCGTAGAGGGCGGCGCCGAAGCGCGCGCCCTCGTCGCCGAGCACCGTGCCCCCGCAGCAGTCGGCGTTGACCGCCGGGGCGCAGGCACCGTCGCGGGTGTCGGTGACGGCGCGCGCGGCGGCGGCGTAACGCTCGCGCACGGCGTCGCGGATCGCGGTCGGGTCGTCGGTCAGCTGGTCAGCCATGACGAGAGCTCCTTCAGGGCGTCGGGGAGGACGTAGTAGTAGGCCCACAGGCCTTGGCGCTCGACGCCGACCAGGCCGGCCTCGCGCAGCTTCTTGAGGTGATGCGAGAGCGTCGGCTGGCTGATCTCGAACAGCGGCTGCAGCTCGCAGACGCAGACCTTGCCGGCGTGGCGGCGCAGCACGTCGACGAGCTGCACGCGGACCGGGTCCGACAGCGCCTTGGCCACCAGGGCCAGCCGCGCCGCGCCCGCGGCGGAGACCTCCGGGAAGACGACGGCCTGACGGCACACCTCGCCGGCGGGCCGCTTGCTCTTGGGCACCAGCTCTAGATCGACGCTCATCGATAGAAACGGTAGCGACTGTATCGACGGCTGTCAATGCGTTGGAGTCTTGACGTCCGATCGCGCACGTCGCGGCCGATCTGATCGGGCACGCTGCGGTTCGGGCCCGGAGCTGCGCGCACGCCACCTTTCAAAAGCCGATGCCCCCCGCGGGACCGCCGTCGGGAGGTCTCTTACACGAGCTTAGGGATCGCTCGAGCCGTGAGCAGCAGGCCAAGACCAATTATGAGCGCGGTCGAGAGGGCGGGCAGGGCGGTCACGAGAGGGCCAGTGAACGAGAGCCGCGTGGTCGCTCGGTGCGCCCAGACGACGGCGAGGCCGAGCGCGGTCAGGGTCGCGGCGAGCCCCAGGGAGAACGAGAGGATCAAGACCAGGCCGAGCGCCACCTGGTGCTGGGCGATCGCGCCGAGCAAGACCACGAGAGCCGACGGGCAGGGAATGACCCCGGCGGACGCCCCCATGCCGACGAGAGCACGCCACGTGATCCGATCGGGGGCGTGGTGGTGATGATGGCCCGGCCCGTGCGAATGGTGATGATCGCCGTGCCCGTGCGAGTCGCCCGGGACGGCGTTCGCGCTGGAAGGAGCGAGGGCGTGTTCGTGTGGATGGTGCGCGTGCTCACGCGGCTCAGGAATGGCAGCCGGCGGCCCCCGCTGGGCCTGTCGCCAGCGCATGCGCGAGCGGAGGGCGACGGCGCCTATCGTCACCACGATGAGACCGGAGGCGAGCGAGAGCCACGGGTAGAGCTGCTCGGGGAGTACGTACTGCGCGAGTACGAGCGTGACTCCCCCGAGTGCGAACACGCCGATGGTGTGGGTGACGGTCGTGATCGCTCCGAGGGCCAGGGCGTGCCGCGGGGTCCCGCGGGTGCCCACGAGGTAGGCAGCGACCATCGTCTTGCCGTGGCCGGGCGACAGGGCATGGATCGCGCCCCATGCGAACGCGGCGAGCAGGAAGAGGACCAGCAGGCTCTTTCCGGCGGCGGCGCTCGCGAAGACGCCGGCGAACCCGTCGCCCCCGAGGTTCGTGGTGGTGGCGCCCGCGCCCGCTTCGCGCGGGGCGACGAGCGTGCCCTGTCCCGGCGCCGCCGCGAACGACGCCATCCGCTCGTTGAGCGGGCTCTGCAACTTGTCGGTTGGGTAGGAGCGCAGCTCGTTCGTCGGGTCCCCGGACGGGGCGCTCGAGCGCACCGCGGTCCCTTTCCCGGGCTGGGCGATGATGGCCTTCCAACCCACCCGATCGGGGAAGGTGCCGTCGTGCAGCACGATGCGGTCCGCTCCCGCCACGGGCGCGGTGAGGCGCAATTCGACCCGGGTCAGGGGCAGGCCGCCCTGGCCGGGCGGATGGGTGATCGCGCCGCCCGGAGTGAGCCGTAGCGCCAGCGGGCGACCGTCCAGCGTGGCGGTCAACCTTCGTTCCACTTCCGCTCGCTTGCGGGCGAGGACCTCGGAGGGAGGTACGCCCCGCTCCTGAAAGGTGGGGATCTCGGCCTGGTCGAGGATGTAGCGCAGGTCGACCCCGTCGCGCGAGATTTGGACCTGGGTCAGGTGGTTGATCGAGAAGTTGCCCAGGGGATGCGCCGCGGCAGTGGTAGCCGTCGCTCCGAGGAGCAGGCAGAGTGCCGCGAACGAGAGCAGGGCGCGTTTCACGCGATGCCTCGCAACGCACGGCGGGCGCGCGGCGCATAGAGGGGGGAAAAGCGCGGGTTGAGGGCGAGCGACCGGCGGAGGTACTCGCGCGCTGTGGCGCGGGACCCGATGGCGCGAGCGCTCATTCCCGCGTGGTAGAGGAACGACGGATCGCGCGAGCCGAGCTCGAGCGCCCGTCGCGCCCAGTGCAGCCCCTGCGCCGGTCGTCCGGCGCGCGTGAGTGCCCATCCCAGCGCGTCGGCGGAGCGCACGCTCGGCGCCTGCGCCCACGCCCGCCGTCCGAGTGTGACCGCCCGCGTAGGCGTCCCGTGGTTGGCCTCGAAGAGCGCGAGGTCGACGTCGGTATTGACCCCGTTCGCTCGCAGGAGCTGCTCCTCGGCGCCGACCAGCGCCAAATCGTGCGCGGCTTGCGCTCGGCGCCCCGCGGCGAGCTCCGTCTCGCCCAGGGCGACGATGTACTGCGGCAGCGGCAAGCGGGCGACCACGTCGCGCAGGCGCGAGATCGCCGGCGCGTACTCTGCCCGGGCACCCTCGACTTGAGCGAGCCCGGCGCTGGCGGGCGGGTAGCCCGGCACGCGGGCCAGCGCGAGACGGTAGGCGGCCGCCGCCGCGGCGACGCGGCCGCGGACGAACTGGATGTCGCCCAAGAGCGCCTGGACATAGGCGACGTTCTCGGGTGCGTCTCCTCCCGCCGAGACCGCGTACTGCATCGCCTCCACGGCTCCGGGAAGGTCGCCGTGCAGCTCGCGGAAGTACGACACGCGAGCGTAGGAGGCGAGCGTGGGCTTGAGGTCGACGAAGCGCTGGATCGTTCGCCCCGCCTCGGGGTAGCGACCGAGCTCGACGAGTCCGTCGATGAGCGCCGGGTAGGCCGCGTCAGCCTCAGGTGCCAGGCGTTGCGCGCGCTGGGCGGCGGCCAGACCGCCACGGAAGTCGTGTCGCCCGAGCGCCACGGTCGCGGTGCCGACGGTGGCGCTGACGTTCCGCGGATCGAGCCGCAGGGCGGTGCGCAGCACGCCGTCGGCCTTCGCATAGTAGCTCGCGTCTCCGGTCTCGCGCACCCGCTGGTAGTAGGCGGAGCCGAGGGCGGCCCACAGATCGGCGTTGCCGGGATGCAGGCGAAGCGTCCCCTGCAGCACCGCGATCCGCTGAGTCGCGGACTGGCCGGACCGCAGGGCTCCGACTCCCTCCTGGCTCCCGTCCCCGGATCGGCTCGGCGACGTCGAGCGGTCGATCAGCGCGAAGACGCCGAGCGCCGCCACCAGGCTGACGATCACCGTGGCCACACCGGCTCGGTGAGGTTGCGGAAGAGCCATGCCTCGCATCCAGGTTCGGATTCTCGCGGGCGAGCGGGTGGAGGACATCCGCGTCGACGTCCTCCACCCGCTGCCCGGTCGTGCTACGGCGCGCCCGAGACGGGCGGGGAGGGCAGGCCCGGCGGGGAGGCGCCGGTCGGCGCCGACGGGCCTCCGCCGGCGGGCACCGGAGTGTGCCCGGGCTCGAACCGGTCGGAGGGCGCCGAGTCGAACCCGCCGGTCGGAAGAGCCAGGTAGGGGAACGTGGTCAGGAACGGCTTGTCGTTCTGGTCCACCCCGTCTCCCAACGGCGCCCGGTTGCCCTTGAGGTAGCCCGCGACCGCCTCCAAGTCGATGTCGACGATGTCGTCGGCCAGACGGCGCCCGTTCGGGAAGCCGGCCATGTCGCCGCCGAGTACCCCGAACCGATTCGGGTTGCTCGAGGGTGGTATGCCGAGGTTCAGCTTGAGGGTGTCCGCCTGGGCCGGGTGGCGCCCGATCTGGTTCAGGCCCGGGATGCCGGTCAGGAACACCTGAACGAGGTCCGTGCGGTTCTTGGTCGGAGCGCGAACGACCGGGAACAGCTTGTTGATGACGGCGGCGAGCTCGGGCGTGCGCACGAAGCGGCTGAAGTTCCGCCCGTCGTTCTGGGGCTGCGTCCGGTTGTAGAGATCCTTGCGGCTCAGCGGGTCGATGACCTCGTTGAACAGCGGATTGCCGAGCCTCGAGACCTGGACCTGCGGTCCGCGCGAGCCGCGGTTCGAGTTGAAGGTCTGATTCGTGACTTGAAGCGCGCGCCGCTCCGTCGAGGCCCAGACGCCGACGACCGCGTTGCCGGCCTTCGGCCCGGACACCCGGCGGCGGTTGCTCGTGACCTGCGACTTCGGCACCTGGAGCACGACCGCCTCGATGGAGTTGCCGGAGAAGTCGTCCTTGCCGCCCCCGGTGTTCCCCGTTGCCGACCGGAAGTTGATCGAGTCGAAGGTCGCGCCGAGATCGACGAAGAACGGATCGTCGCGCTGGCCCGCAAACGTCAGCCCACCGCCGCGCACCTTGTGGATCGCCTGAGCGGCCAGACGGCCGTAGTTCGGCATCGTCTTGGATCCCACGTTGCTCGGCGACACCGGGACGTTGCGGGCAAGCACTCGACTGGAGACACGCGTCCGCCGTCCGGAGCGCCGGAAGCGCTCGAGCGAGAGCGTGTAGGTCTGAAACGTGTTCAGGTTCTTGTCGAAGACCGAGTTCACCGGCCGCACGGCGTAGAGGAAGGAGCGCGGGTTGCGCAGCCGGGTCTTGAACCGGTAGAGGTAGCGCAGATCGGTGCGCCCGTCGCCCGTGTTGTCGATGTTCAGGTAGTAGAAGGCGCGGTCGTCGAAACGGAAGAAGTTCGGACCGTTCGCCGGGTTTTCCCCGGGGACCCAGTTGCCGACGATGGTGATGTCCTTCGTCGCGTTCGGGGCCACGAACGCATACGTATCGGTGTTGTCGGCCGTCGGGTCGAGCATGATGTTCGGCGCCTCGCGATGGCTCGAGCCGAGACTCAATGGCACGACGATCGCACCCGCGGCCACGGCGGCGGCCACAGCGGCGGACAGGGCGGACGCCCTTACGACACCCAAGCGCTTGATGAAACGCATCTCACTCCTCACGAGTCAAACAACGTCGCGACGGGCGACGACCGATCTGAGCGTTGCTACGCGACAACCTAACGTCCGGATCACGAGGCGCGCGGCAGTACCGGGAAGGCGGCGCGGTAGCACAGCCCCAGCGGGGACAAACGCACTGATCCGTGGATCGCCGTCGCCGCGCATGCCCACCATGCTTTCCCGGCGCACGGCGCTCGTCTCAGGTGCGGGGCTCATTCTCGCGCTGGGCGGATGCGGCGCGACGCCAGCCGTGCTTCCACCGCCCGGCACCGTACGTACCGTGCCGGGCCCGGCCCCAGCCGGACGGCCCACCACGACCCGAGTGGGCACCAATCCCACCGCGGTGGCAGTGGGCTTCGGCGCGGTCTGGGTCGCGAACAACACTGACGGAACCGTCGATCGCCTCGACGCGGCGACGGGCCGACTCCGCGGTCCGGCGATCTCGGTTGGGCCCGGGCCGCTGGCCGTGACCACCGGCGAAGGTGGCGTCTGGGTCGCGACGGGAGACGGCTACGTTCGCCGCCTCGATCCGCGCACGGGTCGGGTCACCCACGGCGGCGCCCAGATCGACGGTCTCGCGGGACTGGCCGCCGGCGAAGGTGCGGTCTGGGCCACGAGCAGCGCCGCCGGGACCCTGACACGCATCGACCCGCGCACTGGCCGGGTGCGGGGAAAGCCACTCCAGGTTGGTCGCGGGCCGACGGATGTCGCCGTCGGCGCCGGCTCGGTCTGGGTCGCCGACAGCACCGCCGGACATGTGGTGCGGGTGGACCCCCGGTCCGTTCGCGTAGCAGGACGCACGCCCGTCGCACACGCCCAACCAGCCGGTCAGGTTCTCGCGCTCACCTTCGGAGAAGGCGCCGTCTGGGTAGCGAAGACCGACGCACGACTCGCTCAGCCGATCGACCTCGTCCGGCTCGACCCCTCCACCGGACGGACCTCGGGCGCGCCCCTGCGTATCTCGGGACGGGTCGGCCTCCGGCTCGCAGCGGGCGCCGGTGCCGTCTGGGCGACCGACGCCGGCAACGCGCTCCCACCCGTACCCCGCCGACGGCCCACCGTCCTACGCGTCGACCCGCGTCGCCAGGCTCTGGCCGGACCAGCCGTACCCGTTGGGCTCGAACCCAGCGGCGTGGCCGTGGGCGCCGGGGCCGTCTGGATCACCAACGCGGGAGACAACAGCGTCACCCGCGTCGCTCCGTAGCCGCCAGCCCTCGAGGCGGCTCGTGGCGTGTAGATCCGCCGGGGTCGGCGGCACCGCGACGGACCAGTTCGCCCTACCATCCCGACATGCAGTTTTGCCGGCAAAGGGGACGCGGGACGAGCCTTGGGCCCGCCACGGGCGCCGAGATCGGCAGCGATCCGGGAGGCGCCGAGCTTCCCCGCTGCGCCCACCACGCGATCAACACGGTCTGACGCGGTCCTTGTCGGATCCTCGCCAGCAGCCTGTCGAGACGAACGCGGGTCGCGCTGAGGCCGGGGGCGCGGCGCAGCCCCGCCCGGAGGCTCTCGGGCGCGCGGGCTTCGAGCACGCGCCCGACGCGACGCTCCTGTTGGATGACGAACGCCGCTGCATCGACGCCAACCGGGCCGCTTGCTCGCTCTTGGGCGTGCCCCCTGAGGAGCTGCTGTCGCGGCGGCTCGACGACTTCGTGTCCGAGCACGCCCGACCGTCGCTCGATCCGGCTTGGCGCGAGCTCCTCGAGACGAGGAGCCACAGCGGGGAGCTCGAGCTCGTGACCTCCGGAGAGGCGCGGCTGACGGTGGAGTTCCGCACCACTGCTGGCGTGCTGCCCGGGTGTCACCTGTCGGTGCTCCGGGATGTCACCGGGCACGCGACCGTGGCGGAGGTTGGCGAAGGGCAGGGATCGTTCGACTGCGTCTTCGAGCACATCGACGAGGGCCTGTACGTCCTCGACGAGCGACGTTGCTTCAGCTTCGTCAACCCCGCGGCCGCGAGGTTCCTGGGCTATGACTCACACGAGGAGCTGCTCGGTCTGCCTGTGCACGAGACGATCCACTACAAGCACCCGGACGGCTCCCGGTTCCCGGCGGAGGAGTGCCCACACCTCGGGGTGCTGGACACCGGGCAGCCGATCCGCGGACAGGATCACTTCGTGCGCAGGGACGGCACGACGGTGCCGGTCGCCTACTCCAACGCGCCGGTCCCCCTCGCCCGCGGGCGCGGCGCGGTGGTGGCCTTCCACGACATCACCGACTCCAACCGCGCTCAGATCGAGCAGGAGCGCGAGCGCGAGTTGCTGAGCACGGTGCTCGAGAGCCTCGACACTGGGGTCGTGGCCTGCACGGCGGAGGGGGCGCTGACGCTGTTCAACCGCGCGACGCGCGAGATGCACGGGATCCCTGAAGAAGGGCGGTTCCCCGCCGAGTGGGCCGGTCACTACGACCTGTTCCTGCGCGACGGGCGCACCCCCATGAGGATGGAGGAGATCCCCCTGCTGCGCGCGCTCAACGGCGAGCCGGTGCGCGACGCCGAGCTGGTGATTGCTCCGAAGGGCCAGCCGCAGCGAACCGTGCTGTGCAGCGGCCGGGCGATGCAGTCGAGTGACGGCCGGACCCTCGGTGCGGTGGTCGCGATGCACGACGTGACCGAGCGCAGAAAGGTCGAGGAGCAGCTCGCTCACCAGGCTCTGCACGATCCGCTGACAGGCCTGGCCAACCGTCAGCTGCTGCTAGACCGCCTGGAGCAGAGCTTGCTGCGCCGATCGCGCCGTGGAGGGGTGGCAGGGGTGCTCTTCCTCGACCTCGACGACTTCAAGACGATCAACGACGCGCACGGCCACGACGTCGGCGACGCGGTGCTGGTGGCGGTGGGAAACCGTGTGCGCGACGCGCTGCGCGACGTGGGCATGACCGCCCCGACCACCACCAACGACACCTGGACTCCGACCCCCCACACGATCGGCCGCCTCGGAGGCGATGAGTTCGTGGTGGTGCTGGAGGACCTGACGGACCCGGCCGACGGGGCGCTAGCCGCCGAACGCATCCTCGCGGCGCTGCAGCCACCGCTCGTGTTCGCCGACATCGAGATCTGGCTTGCCGCCAGCATCGGCATCACCCTGGCCGTCTCCGGCGCCGGCGCCGGAGACGGATCCGGCTCCGGGGCGCAGCGCACCCCGGGGGAGGTCCTGCGCGACGGCGATACGGCGATGCACGCGGCCAAGCGCGCCGGCAAGGGGCGCTACCAGATCTTCGAGGCCGAGATGCAGAAGGCGATCCTCGCGCACACCGAGCTGCTGCGGGATCTGCGCGCCGCCGTGGACCAGGGACAGCTGCGGCTGCGCTACCAGCCGCAGATCGATGTGGCCTCCGGCCGCATGATCGGCGTAGAGGCGCTCGTGCGCTGGAGCCACCCCAGGCGCGGCCTCCTCACGCCAGACCGGTTCATCCCCGCGGCGGAGACCAGCGGTTTGATCGGCGCCGTCGACGACTGGGTCATGCGTGAGGCGTGCGCGCAGCTGCGTCAGTGGGATCTCGCAGGTCTCCCGGAGCTGCGGATGGCCGTCAACGTCTCGACCGGACGGCTGATCACAGGACACCTCGCAGGCGACATGGCCACCGTGCTGGCCGACGCGCAGATCGCGCCCCAGCGGCTCGAGATCGAGCTCACCGAGACGGTGGCCGTCGATTACGGCAACGACATGGTCGCGATGCTCTCGAGCATCCGCGAGCTCGGTGTGAGCGTCGCAATCGACGACTTCGGGATGGGCCACTCCTCGCTCAACCGCCTGCAGAGCTTCCCGATCGACAAGCTCAAGATCGACCGTTCGTTCATCTCCTCGCTCACGAGCGACGCGGCGAGCGGATCGATCGCCGCGGCGATGATCGCGATCGGCAAGGGCCTCGGCCTCGAGGTGACCGCCGAAGGCGTCGAGACGCAAGAGCACCTGCGCGCCCTGCGCACCCTCGGCTGTCGGTCAGCGCAGGGCTTCCTGTTCAGCAAGCCCGTGATCGCCGGCGAGATCGTCGGGCTGGCGCACGCCGGGCTGCCGGTCCCGCCGGCGGTGGCGTAGCCGTTCGCGCCAGAAGTCCTGTCCAACCGAGAACAGCGGCACCGTGGCGTCCGAGGCGCTCGTGCGCCGCGGGGGGCGAGCGCTGCCCGCGCACCGGTTGACGGCGCTGCGGGGCGGCCCTGCCACTACCGGCGAGCCGTCTGCGAGGGAACACGCCAGGGAAGGCACCGGCCAAGAGTTGGTCCCGAGTTGGTCCGGAGGGGAAACGGCCCTTGCCCCTTAAGCGCAAAAGCCCCCTGGCGAGAGGGGGCTCCTGCATAGCGGGGGCGGGATTCGAACCCGCGACCTTCGGGTTATGAGCCCGACGAGCTACCAGACTGCTCCACCCCGCGGCGTGGACGAGCGATTGTAGAGCACCCTCCCGGGATCGCCAACCCGTTCGCTCATCGGGGAGAATCGCGGATGCGTGGCTCGGATCTTCGTGACCCGCCGGCTCCCCGGCCCTTCCCTCGAGCGGCTCGCCGCCGCACACGAGCTGGACGTCTGGCCGCACGAGCTGCCGCCCTCCCAGGAGGAGCTCCTCGCGCGCGCCCACTCCGCGCATGGGCTGCTGACCACGCTGAGCGACCGCATCGACGCGGCGCTGATCGACGCCTGCCCGAAGCTCCGCGCCGTCGTCAACTACGCCGTGGGCAGCGACAACATCGACCTTGCGGCCGCGGCCGCTCGGGGGATCCAGATCGGCGTGACCCCCGACGTCCTCACCGACGCGACCGCCGATCTCACCTGGGCGCTGCTGCTCGCGGCGGCACGCCGGCTGCCCGAGGGCGCCGAGGCGGTCCGCGCCGGGGCATGGCGCACCTGGGAGCCGGCCGGCTTCCTCGGGCTCGAGCTGCGCGGCGCGACCCTCGGCGTGGTCGGCCTCGGACGCATCGGCCGCGCGGTGGCCGAGCGCGCGCCGGGCTTCGGGATGACGGTGATCCACACGAGCCGCTCGGGCGGCGTGAGGCTCTCCGAGCTGCTCTCACGCTCCGACGTGATCTCGCTCCACTGCCCGCTCACGCCTCAGACCCGGCACCTCATCGACGCTGGAGCGTTCGCCGCGATGAAGCCGACGGCGATCCTCGTCAACACCGCGCGCGGGGCGCTCGTCGATCAGCCGGCGCTCCTCGCCGCTCTGAACGACGGAGGCATCGCGGCCGCCGCGCTCGACGTCACCGACCCCGAGCCTCCTCCGCTGGAGGACCCGATCCTGCGGGCGCCGAACCTCCTGCTCCTCCCGCACGTCGGCTCGGCGACGCGCACCGCCCGCGCGCGGATGGCGCAGATCGCCGAGGAGAACCTCCTCGCCGCGCTCGCGGGCCGCGCGATGCCCTCCGCCGCGAGCGGCGCGTAGGGTCCACCGCGCCCATGCGCACCGCGATCCTCGACATCGGGACGAACTCGACCCGCATGCTCGTCGCCGACGTGCGTGAGGGCCGGGTGCACGAGCTCGTGCGGGAATCGCGCGTGACGCGCCTGGGCGCCGGAGTCGATCGCACAGGGCGCCTCTCCGACGAGGCGATGGCTCGGGTGCTCGCCGTGCTCGACGACTACACGGGCGCCGCCGAGGCCCACGGCGCGCGCGACGGGGCGCTCGCGATCCTCACGAGCGCGGTGCGCGACGCCGCCAACGGTCCCAACTTCGTCCGCGCGATCGCCGAACGCTACGGCCTCGAGGCGCGCACGCTCTCGGGGGAGGAGGAGGCGCGCCTCACCTTTGCCGGCGCGACGAGCGCGCGCGACCCGGAGGACTCCGCGGCGACGCTCGTGATCGACGTGGGCGGAGGGTCCACCGAGCTCGTGGTCGGCGCCGCCGCGCACGGCGCCGCCTTTCACGTCTCCACCCAGGCCGGCGTGGTGCGCCAGAGCGAGCGTCACATCACCTCCGACCCGCCCGACCCCGCCGAGCTCCGCGCCCTCAGCACCGAGGTCGAGGCCCGGTTCGTTCAAGCGGTGCCCCCCGCCACGCGCCGCAGCGCGCAGGCGGCGATCGGCGTGGCGGGCACCGCCACCTCCCTGGCCGCGATCGCCCAGGAGCTCGAGCCCTACGACCCCGAGCGGGTCGAGGGCTACGTGCTCGAGCGCGAAGAGTGCGAGAGGATCCTGAGCCGTCTGGCCGCCCTCACCGAGGAGGAGCGCCGCGCGGTGGCGGGCCTGCACCCCGACCGGGCGCCGACGATCGTCGCGGGCGTCGTGATCCTGCTCGCGGCGCTGCGCTGCTTCGGCCTCGAGCGCCTCGAGGTCTCCGAGCGCGACATCCTCCACGGAGCGGCGCTCGCGCGGACGGCGGCCGCCTGAGCTTCAGGCCAGGTTCGACTTGCGCGGGTAGACGACCGTCGGGTCGGTGAGCACGTTGAGCAGCGTGGGCAGGCCGGCGGAGAACGCGCGCTCGAGCGCCGGGCGGAGCTCCTCGGGCCGACGGATCAGCTCGCCGCGGCCGCCGAGCGCGGTGACGACCTCGTCGTAGCGCGTCTCGGGCCGCAGCTCGGCGGCAACGGAGTAGCCGTAGAGGAACTCCATCGGGTGCTTCTCGAGCGCCCAGATGCCGTTGTTGCCCATCACCCCGACGACGTTCACCCCGTGGCGGGCGAGGGTGTCGAACTCCATGCCGGAGAACCCGAACGCGCCGTCGCCGAGGAGCAGGACGACCTGGCGGTCAGGGTGGGCGAGCTTGGCGGCCAGCGCGTAGCCCGGCCCGCTGCCCAGGCAGCCGTAGGGACCGGGGTCGAGCCAGCAGCCGGGCTCGTAGGAGCTCACGACGCGGCCGGCGTAGGAGACGAAGTCCCCCCCGTCGCCGATCACGATCGCGTTGCGATCGAGCACCTGGGCGAGCTCGTGGTAGAGGCGCATGGGATGTAGCGGCGAGCGCGAGTCCTCGATCTCCTCGCGCTCGGCGGAGCGCTTCTCGTCATCGGTGCGACGCAGCTCCTGCACCCACTTCTTCGTGCTCGGGGAGCCCTTGGCCGCCGCGCGCAGCGCCTCGAGCGTGGCGGGCAGCGCACCGAAGAGCGCGGCCGCCACGCGGCGTGCGCTCTCGCGCTCTGACTCCGCCACGTCGCAGACGACGACCTCGGTCTCCTCCCCGAACGACGCGCCGAAACCCAGGCGGAAGTCCATCGGGACCCCTACCACCAGCGCGAAGTCCGCCTCCTTGAGGCCGGTGCTCCGCGCGCGAGAGAAGAACAGCTCGTGGTCGGCGGGCAGGCATCCGCGGGCCAGGCCGTTGAGAAAGACGGGGATGCCGAGCTCCTCGGCCAGGGCGCGCAGCGCGTCCTCGCCGTGGCCCCAGTAGAGGTTGGTGCCGGCCATGATCACCGGGCGCTCGGCCTCGCGCAGCAGTGCGGCGACGCGCTCGAGCTCCGCGCCGTCGGCTCCCGGGCCGCGGTGGGGCTCGGGCAGCCCGGTCGCGCCGCCCTCGGGCTCCTCGGCCTCCATGAAGACGTGGTCGAGGGGGAAGTCGAGGAACGTTGGGCCGAAATGGGGCGCCATCGTGCAGGCGAGGGCGTCGTCGACCAGGCCGGGTATCTCGGCGGTCGAGTCCGGCGTGGCGGCGAGCTTGACCACGGGGCGCACGAAGGGCACGTGGTCGATCTCCTGCAGCGAGCCCTGGCCCCAGCGCATCGCGGGCGCCCGGCCGCCCAGCACGAGCATCGGCGAGTGGTTCTGCATCGCGCTGGCCATCGCGCTCATCCCGTTCGTGACCCCCGGGCCGGCGGTCAGGGCGGCGACCCCCGGCGTGCGCGTGACCTTGGCCCAGCCCTCGGCGGCGAACGCCGCGGCCTGCTCGTGGCGGACGTCGACGATGTCGATGCCCTCCTCCCGGCAGCCGTCGTAGATCGAGAAGAGGTGGCCGCCGGAGAGCGTGAAGAGCTTCGTGACCCCGTGGGCCTTGAGGCGCCTGGCGATCAGCCGCCCGCCGTGGAACGCGGTGCCCTGATCGGTGTCGCTCTCCGCGCCGGTGGCCGCCACGGGCGGCACGCTATCAGCGGACCGTCTCGCAGCGGGCGCTTGGCTCGCTCGCTGGTTGAGGACCTGGTTCACAAGTTCTCAAGGGCGGCGCTCGCCGGCCGATTAGCGGGCAGACGGGGCGCTGACGACCAAGGCGATCAGCGTCTCCGCCCTCCGCGACCAAGCGAGTCGAGAACTTCTCGGCGCCCTCCCACGCTGCGGTCTGCTTCGGGGCTGCCGGCGTGGCGGAACCTCCCGTCCGTTGCGCCGGCGGACCCCTCCTCTCATCCCTCAGGCGGGTGTGGAACGGATCCCGCCGAACGCCGGCGCTCCTCCCGGCGCGGGCCGCTCGCCTCCGCTGAGCACGCACGGCGCCCACAGCTCCACCTGCTCGCTCTTGCCCTTGAGCGGCACCGACGCGCGCGTCTCAAAGCCGCCGGGCACCTCGCGGCGCAGCTCGCGCCGTGTGGCCTCGGTGACGAGCACCTCGTCGCCCGTCTGCCGGGTCACCTCCTCGACGCGCGCGGCGGTGTTGACCGCGTCGCCGATGACCGTGAACTCCACATGACCGCCGCCGCCGATGTTGCCGGCCACCACCGGCCCCGAGTTGACCCCGATCCCGATGCGCAGCGCGCCGGCGTAGGCCTCCCGGACCAGCCGGGCGATCTCGAGCGCGGCCGCGACCGCGCGATCGGCGTGGTCGGGATGGTGGTCGGGCGCCCCGAAGACGCCGAGCAGCCCGTCGCCCACGTACTTGTTGGCGTGCCCCCCGTGGCGCAGCAGCACGGGCACCACCTGCTCGTAGAACCCGTTCAGGCGGGCGACCACCTCGCCCGCGTCGGCGCTCTCCGCGAAGGCGGTGAAGTCACGGATGTCGAGGAAGAGCACGCTGACCTCGAGCTCCTCTCCCGCGAGGTCGTGCCCTTCGCGGAGCACGAGCTCGGCGATGCCCGGATCGACGTAGGCCCCGAACGCCGCGCGGAGGCGCTCGCGCTCCTCGAGGCCGGCGACCATCGCGTTGAAGGACTGCGCGAGCGCCCCGGTCTCGTCGGTGGAGACGACGGGAACACGCGCGGCGAGGTCACCCCGCGCCACTCGCTCGGTGGCCCGGCGCAGGTCCCCGACCGGCATGAGGATCGAGCGCGAGAGCAGCAGGGTCAACTCGAAGGAGACCGTGAAGGCGACGAGGAGCGCGGCGGCCACGGAGAGGCCGATGCCCGAGAGGCTGCCGTGGCCCGACTGCGAGAGCGCGGAGACCGTGACCCCGGTGATCACGTTGATGAGCGGGAGGCCGGCCAGGAGCTTGACCCGCAGCGGCATCCCGCCCCGGCCGAGGTCGAACCCGTCGGGAAGCGTCTCGGCCACCTCCTCCATAACCGGACGCAGAGCGACCTCGAGCGCGAGGAAGCGCAGCGTGGCGCCGTAGCCCAGGGCGACGAACCCGCCGGCGAGGAGAACCGGGAAGCCGTAGGCCGGGAGACCGAGGCGCGCGGTGGTGAAGGCGCAGAAGGGCACCACGTTGGCGAGCACGGGCACGGCCCGGTGGCAGCGCAGCGAGTCCGCGGGCAGCGCCGCCAGCGCGCGCCAGGCACCGGCGGTAGCGTGCGCTCCCCGGTCGCCGGCCAGCCACGGGCGCACGGGTCGCACGAGCCGGGTGGCCAGGCGCGTGGCCGCGATGTTGTCGAGGAGCATGAGCGCCTGGGCCACGCCCATGACCGCCCACAGCTCTCCCGCCCTCATGGGCAGGAAGAGCGTCAGCTCGGCGACGCCGAGCGCGACGATGACGTGGCTGACCAGCCCCTGGGCCGCGAACACGCCCACGAGGTAACGGGCGCCGAGGCGAGAGAAGAGGCGGGTGAGGAGGCGGGACCCCACACGCTCATTGTGGCGCGAAGCAGGCTCTAGGAGACGTGCGGCAGGCCGACCGGCGCCTGCCCGAGCGCGGCGGCCTCGGCCAGCCGCTCCTCGCCGCACACGAGCCGACCCCCGAGTTGCAACACCGGCAGCGAGTCGACGCCTGCGGCGCCCAGGCAGCGCGTGGTGGTCTCGATCTCGACGTCGCGAGCGGGGTCGTGCGCGGCGGCGAGGCAATCCTCGACGAGCAGACCGGCGGCGGCGGCGGCCTCGGCCAGCACCTCCGGGTCGTCGAGGTCGAACCCCCCGCAGAAGGCGAGCCGGCCCGCCGCGAGCACGAACGCGCCCCCGCGCTCCTGCTCGGCGGCGTACACCGCCGCCCGGGTGGCCGCGCGGGCGCCGCCCAGCAGCCGCTCGGGCCAGACGAGCGGCATTCCCAGCGCCTCCGCGCGACGCTCGGCGTGCTCGCGCAGGGCGGCGCCGCGCGGTCCCTCCCACGAGCTCGCGCCGGGAACGAGGTCTCCGAGGACCGCGCGCCAGCGCAGGCCGGCGTGCGCGCGCTCGACTCGTTCCGTGGCCAGGTAGGTGAACGGAGAGGCGACGTCGAGCCAGAAGGTCGCCGCGTCGCGTGGGGCGGGCAGGGGCAGCGTCGCCCGGGACGGGCGCCCTGGCCGCGGCGCTCGAGCGGCCCGTGCCGCCCGTGCGGTCGAGAGATCGATGAGCTGTCCCATGGTGTCCAAGAAGAGAGGAGCGCCGAATCCGTTGCAGCGCGGCGCCGTCCACCTACTCAAACGCACCGCCGGCGCGAAACTGGCGGCGACCCCGCGCTGGACGTTCGTTCGATGGAGGGTTGCCCCGGTCGGGGTTCGCGTTACCCTGGAAGGTGGTCCTAGGGGAAGGGCCGCTGTCGCAGCGCCAACCGTCCACCGGAGGTTCGTCATCTCACCCGCTCCGCATGTGAAGGTCCACCCCTACGACCAGTGGGCGCCCGACGCGCGCGCGCTCGACCTGGTCGGGGACAAGTGGACGCTGCTCATCGTCCGCGACCTCGTCGGCGGCCCGCGCCGATTCGTCGAGCTCCAGCGCGTGCTGCCCGGGATCTCGACCGAGCAGCTCCGCTCGCGCCTGAACCGCATGGTCGCCGACGGCCTGCTCACCCGCCAGCGCTACCGCGAGGTGCCGCCGCGCGTGGACTACGAGCTGACCGAGCGCGCCCGCGACCTCGTGCCCGTGCTGGGCGCCCTGGCCCACTGGGGCTACCGATGGGCGTGGGGCGCCCCGCGCCGCGGGGAGGAAGTCGACGTCGGGGCGATCCTCCGCCTCGCTCCCGGACTGCTCACGCCGCCCGCCGGGCTGTCGGGCACCGTGGAGATGACCGTCACCGAGCGCTCGAAGGAGCCCGCGTCCCGTACCTACGTGCTCGAGGCGCGAAACGGTCGGGTGAGCATCGCCGAGCGCGAGGCGCCCGACGCCGACGCGCACCTGGCCGGCCCCGAGTCGGCCTGGGTGCGCGCGCTCGGGCCCGACGCCGACCGCCAGTCGCTCGAGCTCGACGGCGACGCGCGGCTCGCGGAGGCGCTGCTCGACGCGTTCGGCGCCGAGGCCGAGCGCGCCGCTGGGGCGTCGGCCGCCGCGTAGGCGGAAGGCTTCAGCCCGGCCCGGGGCGGTAGCGGTCCGGGGCGACGTGCGGGAACTGCAGCGGCGTGCCCTTGAAGCGGAACGAGCGCCCGATGAAGCACGCTGGCGTGCCGCCGGAGCCCTCCGTCGGCGGCTTCTCGCCGAGCGCGTTGGCGCCCGTGTCGCCCTTGGACGGGTTGCAGTCCCAGTTCGGGAAGATGAGGTGCCGGCCGAGTCCTTCTCCGCTCAGGGCCGTGGGCGGGAGGTAGACGTTGCCGCGGTTGTCCTTGGCGCGCACGGGATAGACCGAGAGCGACTCCTGGCCGTTGGGCTGGAACTGGCGCAGGTAGTGCCCGATCCCCCCGGAGGCCGAGGTCGTCTTGGAGGCCAGGCCGCCCGAGCCCACCGTGATGAAGTCAGAGACGCGGTGCTGGTTCTGCTCGAGGTACTCGAGGATGGGGTTGAGCTGCTCGAGGAAGGGTCCGAGCCGGGCGAGCAGCGGCGAGGCGCCGCGCAGCACGCGCTGCAGCGCCGGGAGGCCGGCGCGCGAGACGCGGATGAGCGGATCGAGCTTGACGAAGAACGCGCGCAGGTCGGGAGCGAGGATCCGCACGGAGCGCAGGGTGGGGACGAGGTCGTGGGCCACGGGACGCAGGTCGCGGACGAGCGGGTCGGTGTCGAGCGCGAAGCCGCGCAGGCGGGCGAGCGTCGTCTTCGACTCGTCGAGGAAGGTGGGAAAGACCCGGAAGGTCTGCGCCAGCGCGCGGTTGTGCGCGGCGGTCTGTCCGAACACCCCCGCGGAGTTGACGATGACTCCGCGCAGCGCCTTCTGGTTGCGGGCCACGGCCTCGAAGACCGTTCCCGTGTTCGAGACGAGGCGACGCACGGCGAAGTGCTGGATATCGAGCACCTTGGTCAGGTCCGTGGTGTCGGCCACGAACGTCGGCAGGTTCCCGAGCACGGAGTTCAGGTTCTGGCCGTTGCCCCGGGCGGCCTGCGAGAGATCCTGCTGCCAGGAGCGGAAGGAGGCGCGCGTACGCGGGTCGAGCGCCTGGAAGATCTCGTCGAGCTCCACGGTGTGCGTGACGCGGGAGCGCGCGAGCCAGCCCCCGTCGGGCACGTCGTTACCGGGCCGGCTGGTGCCCGAGGTGAGCTCGACGTAGGTCTCGCCGAGCAGCGTCTTCTGGCGCAGGATCGCCCGTGCGTCGCGGTGCAGCGGCGTATAGCGCGACTCGAGCTCGATCGTGGCCACCGTGCGGTTGCCCTGTGGGTCGAGGCTCTTCTTGAGCACCTTCCCCACCGAGACGCCGGCGATCCGCACGTCGGCCTGCTCGGCGAGCTGCGTGGCCTCCGGGAAGGCGATCCTGACGCGGTAGCCCTGTGGCTTGAGCGGGATAGAGCCGCCGAAGGACAGCCACAGGAAGAGCAGCAGGCCGAAGCACGAGAACGCGAAGAGCACCATCGTGAGGATGCGAGGAAAGGAGGGAGCGGTCTTCTGCACGGTCTAGCTCACTTCGCGCGGGTCGGGCAGACGCCCGTGTTGCCGGTGCCGGCCTCGCCGACGATCTGGCCAAAGCCGGTGAGGAGCCCCTGCACCGCGGGCGGCACTCCGGGCTGGTTGTCGACGATCTGGCGGAAGGTCGCGCAGCTCGCGGAGAGGAAGAGCGGTCGGTAGCCGCCGTTGGCGTCGTTGCTCGAGAAGAGCTGGAGTCCCTGGTGGTCGATCCAGGCGATCCAGAAGAGGTAGCCCTCCTGGCGCGTGGCGAGGCTGGGATCCTCGCGGCCGTTGGGGTTGTAGGCGAGGTCGTTGAACAGGTGGTTGAGCACCACGAAGGAGCGCCGCAGGTCGGGCGTGGCCCTCGCGAGGTTCGCGGAGGCCGGTCGCAGGCTGCGCACGAGCGGCCGGGCGGCCACCACGAACGGTCGGATCTGGTTCTGGACCACGGGAGCGGTAGCCCGGGCGAACGGCGCCACCGCGCGGTTGGCGGGATCGATCGCGCGCGCCGCGGGCAGGAGGTGCTGCGCGGCCGGCCCGAGCGTGGTGGCGAGGGCCTGGACCTTGGTGAGCGTGCTCGTGGTCTGGCGCAGCGCGCCGGGCAGGTCGCCGACTGCGCGCGAGATCGACGTGTTCTCGGCGGCGAAGGAGCGGAACACCGCGGAGGAGGAGTCGACGAGCTCGGAGAGCTCTTGCTTCTTGCCCCCGAGGGCTCCGTTGAGCTGGGCCAGCGAGCTCACGAGCCGCCGCAGGGCCACGCGGCGGGTACGCACCGCACCCGAGAGGCGGGCGAGCTCGTAGTGGGTGGGCTCAAAGCGCCGGAACACCTCGGCGAGGTCGCCTCCCCGGTTCTCAAGCCCGCGGCCGGCGCCGTTGACGAGCAGGCCCAGATACGCGCGGGAGTCGGCGTCGAGCGCCTGGAAGATCTCGTCGGGGTTGACGTCGGGTTGGGTGTTGCGTACCGGCATGGTCCAGTTCTCGCTGGCCACGGGAGCCCTCTTCGTGCCCGGGTCGAGCTCGATGAACATGTCCTTGAGGCCGGTCTTCGGGCGCAGCAGCGCGGTCGCGTCGGTGTGCACGACGCGCTTGTACTGCTGGTCGATGTCCATGCTCACCACGGCGCGGCCGTCGAGCAGGTCGACCTTGGAGATGTCGCCGATCCGCACGCCGGAGACCCGCACGGTCTGCCCCTGCCCCGGCGTGACGGCCTGCGCGGTGGAGAACTCGGCCTTGAGCTTGAACGGGGTGGCCTCCCACGGGAAGCGCAGCCGCTCCTGGTGCAGGATGTAGCTCGAGACGAGGAGCGCGAGCACGACGAGGAAGACGATCGCGCCGAAGTCCTTGCCACGCTTGCGGATGACGCTCACGGGCCGGCCTTCCTCGCCGCCGCCGCGACGCGCTGGGCGTCGGAGCGGGTCGCCCACCCGTCGAGCACCCGCACGTGGAGGCGCTCGCGCCTGGACACCGAGCGCAGGTACTTGACGGTCTGCTGCTGGGCCTTGAGGAGGACCGGGGCGGGGAGCGCGGCGTTCATCTTCGGCGGGGGTGCTCCGATCGTCGTGCGCAGGTCGGGACGCTGCTGGGTCTCGCACGGCACGTTGGGGCGGATCGGCGGTCGCGCGTTGGGCCCCTCGGGCTTGGGCGGCTCGACCCCCATCACGGGGAACAGCGTGGTGGCGATCTGCCCGCGGCCGAGGTCGTAGACGTTGGTGCCGCCGCCCACGAGCGTGCGGAAGAAGATCCCGTTGCCGTCGCCGTTACGGCTCTCCCCGCCAAGGCCGGGCAGCGACTTGGTCGACTCCTGGTAGACGTTCTCCCGCGCCTGCAGCCCCGGCGCCTGATCGGGGACCGTGTCGTGGGTCCAGGGGAGGATCACCTCGTTCTGGCAGCTCGAGGCCAGGCGCACCTGCCGGTTGAGCGGGATGGAGCGGCTCTGCAGGGCGGCCAGAGAGGGGATCGTCGGGCGCAGGTCGGCGACCAGGCCGCGGAGCTCGGGCGGCGAGACCAGTCGACGCGCCTGCGCGATGAAGGGCAGGCTCGCATCGATCGTCGGCCCGGTGGAGCGCACCCCGGGGCGCAGCGCGCCGGCCAGCTCCCGGACGGGCGGGAAGGCGCCGTTCAGCGCGGCGAGCGCGGGCTGAGCGGTGCGCAGGGTGCGCGGCAGCTCGGCGACGGCGGCCGCCAGGCTCGCCTGCCGGCGCGCGAAGGCGCCCGCGGTGATGTTGAAGTCGGTGAGAAAGCTCTTGAGCTGCTCGGGGTTGCGGTCGAGCGCTCCGGCCACCACCCCCGAGTCGCGCACGTAGCTCGAGAGGTCGTGCGGCTGTATCCCGAGGGTGGCCTCGTTGACGATCGAGGAGTTCTCGTACGCCGCCTTCCAGTAGTCGATCGAGCGGTTGTAGCCGCGTCCCCCCTGCTTGACCGCGCGGCCGTACTCCGAGAGCAGGGTCTGCAGGTTGTGGCGGGTGTCGGACTGCAGCGAGGTGAGGATCTGGTCGAGCTGGACGGGCGCGCTGGCCTGCTGGATGGGGAGGGTGTGGCCGCTTCTCACCGTGGAGGCGGACGGGCTGCCCGGAGCGAGGTCGACGAAGAAGTTGCCCTCCAGGAAGATTCGGGGGCGGACCTTGACCGTGGCGTCGGAGTGGATCGGCAGGCCCTTGGGGTCTATCTCCATCGTCACGACCGAGCCTTCGCGACCGCCCGAGAGATGGGCGAGCTTCACGACCTTGCCGACGTTGACGCCGGCTATCCGCACGGGAGAGGCCTTGCGCACGTTGTTCGAGGTGCGAAAGACGGCCTTGAGCTGGAAGGGATGGGCGAACGGATTGGTTTTCGTGAAGCCGAAGTACGTGCCGATCGCGATCACCACCACGCCGATCACCCCGGCCACGAGGTCCCTCGGCCCGCGGTTGCGCACTCGCCTCATGGGGTCCGGTCTCCCGTGAGCGGCTGACGGGTGAAGGTCTCGCGCGGCGGCACCCGGCGCCGGCCAGCGTAGGTCGGCCCCTGGGCGCCCGGGGTGTTCGGGTCGGTGACGACGAAGTAGCCCTTGGGCGCGAACTGGGAGAGACGTCCCATGGGATAGCCGCGCTGACCGTTCTCGCAGTCCGCGGCGCCGGTGGAGGTGATCGCCGCGCCGTAGGGCTGGCCGTGGAGGAACTCGATCGAGCCGCGCGCGTTGTTGAGCGGGTTGTCGACGTAGCCCTGCCCGTTGGCGGGGTGGATCGCGCCGGCCGAGCCGGTCGAGTCCATCTGCTGGCCGTTCGTGTTGAGCAGCGCGCGCTGGGCGAGGCCGCCCGGGACCTCCTCGCTGATGTGCTCGGAGAGAAAGGTCCAGAAGTAGTTCCAGTAGTCGCAGACGGTCTGGACCGGCCCGAGGTAGCGAAGCTGGGGCTGCAGGGTGGTCACCGTGCCGTTCAGCGCCCGCACGGCGAGGTTCGTGCTCGGCCTGCGGGTGAGGTCGCGCAGTGCGCCCATGGCGCCCTGCAGGCGCCCGTCGAGCGCGATCGAGCGTCGCAGCACGGGAGCGCCGATCTCGAGCGCGGGGTTGATGCTCGGCAGGGCGGCGTGCAGCTCGTCGGCGGCCGCGGAGAGGTCGGGCGAGAACGCGGTCGTGTCGTTCAGGAAGGGACGCTGGTCGCGCAGCGACACGGTCGAGACGTCGAGCGTCGAGGGCGACTTGGCGATGGTCGCCTCGAGCGCGCGGGGGTCACGCGAGATCGCCGCGAAGGTCGTGGCCAGGGACGTGAAGAGCCGGGCGTTCACGCCCGCCACCGGCGCCACCGTGCTCGCCGCGCGGTTCAGGGCGCCGAAGAAGCGCGGCAGCCCGGTGCGCGGATCGGCGAGGTTCTGCGCCACGGGCTGGGCGTGGCGGAAGAGCTCGGGGAGGTTGCGGATCGCGAGGTTCAGATCCTCTCCCCGGCCGGCGAGGGCGTTGCCGAACTCGTCGAGGTTGCGCTGGGAGGCCGCGCGCGTGCGCGCGTCGAACGTCGAGTAGACGTCGTCGAACTGGACGGGAACGATCGTCTGCGACGCCGGCAGCGTGCCGCCGTCGGCGAAGAGCTTGGGCGAAGTGCCGCGGGTCAGCTCGACGTACTTCAGCCCGAGCGCCGAGCGCGGGCGGATCTTCACCCGGGAGTCGATCGGGATCTGGCCGTGCTGCTTGTCGAGCTTGAGCGTGAGCTCCGCGGCGCTCACGCCGTTGCGGAGCTGCACCGGCCTGATCTGCTCGAGGACGCCGACCCGGAAGCCCCCCTCGCGGACGTCGTTGCCCTTGACGAGGTTCGAGCCGTTGGAGACGTCGACCTTGAGCTGCGTCGTGGGCACGAACGGGAGGCCGTTGTTGGCGTTGTAGGCCAGGAACACCGCGACGATGACCACGAGCACGGTGATCGCGCCGACGAGCACGGGGTTGGCGACGATCGATCCCGAGGCGCGGCGGTTCATGGCTGCAGGAGGTAGTTGAGGAGCGGGGCGCCGTCGGCTCCCGGAGCGGGAAGCGGGACGGCCGGAGCGCCCGGGAGCCGCGGCGCCGACTTGCCGGAGATCGCGCGCCCGAGCGCTCCGAGCGGGTCGGGCGTGGGTGCGTTTGCCCCGGCGCGGGCGGCGCTCGGGCGGGCACCGCGGTGGCCGCGGGCGGGGCGCGCCTGAGCGGCCTGCGCCCGGCTCGCCCGCGCGCTGGAGGCCGAAACGCCCGGCGGGAACGCCGTGCTCGGGTCGGGGGCGTTGATGCCGGGCTGGGTCGGCCCCGTCGTCGAGATGCAGCGCTTGAAGGAGGGGTCGCGCGCGAGCTCGCGCTTCAGGTCGGGCGCGTTGCGGTACGGCGCGCATTTGTCGCTGAACGCGTTGACGCGCAAGACGTGCTGGCCGTTGGCGTCGAAGGTGTTGATCGCGAGCGACTGGTTGTAGACGTACTGCAGCAGCGCCTCGAGGCCGGTGTAGCCCGCCTTGGTGCCCGGGCGACCGATCTGCTGGGCGGCGCGTGGATCGGCTTCCACCGCGCGCGAGCGGTCGTCGAGGTCGTGGAGGATGATTCCCAGGTTGGTGGCCACGTCGGGCGTGCGCCGGGCGAACGCCTTCAGCACCTCGACGGTGGGTCGCGCCGCCACCACCGCCTCGCGGCCGGTCACCGAAGCGCGGCCCAGCGCCGAGAAGGCCGGGGTCGAGGCCTGCGAGAACGGCACGAGGTCGCCCAGGAAGCGGGTGAGCTGCGGCGCGGTGCGATCGAGGCGGGCGAGCGCGGGGCGCTGGGCGTCGGCGGTGCGCCCGAGCGCTGCCATCGTGGGCCGGAGCTGCTCGAGGAAGCCGGGCAGCTTGTGGAAGGTGGCCTGCAAATCGCCGCGGCGCCGCGCCGAGTCGCGGGCGGTGTTGCGGGCCTCGACCACGAAGCGGGCGACGTTGCGCTTGTTCTGGGCCAGCGCGGTGACGACGGTGTCGGCGTTCGTGGTCAGGTTGGCGATCACGCCGCGCTGCTGAGCGAGGATCGCCAGCAGCCGGTCTACGTCGCGCAGGGCCGGGTTGGCGCGCCGCAGCGCCTCATTCAGCGCCTGGCCGTTGCCCGCCACTCCGGCGCCGAGCTCGTTGATGATGAGCCGCAGGCGCTCGCGGTAGGGCATGCGCAGGATGTTGTTCACGAGGTCGGGACCCACCGTCGAGCGCGTGTGCGAGACCGGGATGATCGACCCGCTCCTCAGCACGTGGCCCGAGGTGCCCGGGTCGCAGTCGATGAAGTACTCCCCGATGAGCGACTGCGGACGCGACTGGCAGAACACATCGGAGCGGAAGGAGCCAAAGCCGCTTTGGGTGACGTCCACGCCGACGAGCGCCTTGTTCGTTGTCAGGTCGAGCCTGAAGCCGGTGATCGTGCCGGCGCGCACTCCGGCCACCTTGAAGTCGGCGCCCTTCGTGAGCCCGAAGGCGTTGTCGAGCTGCACCCAGTAGTGCGGGCTCGGGTTGGATCCCGAGCCCGAGGTGAGCACGACGAGCGCCATGAGGCCCGCGAGCAGGAGCGCGATCGGCAGAGCGCGCCTCATGGTCCGGGCGGCACCTGGGTCGGGTCGCACGGATACCCCGGCGGGTGATAGGGCGTCGAGCCGTCACCCGGGTTGCGCTCCTCCGAGCCCGGGCAGCGCTGGTACTGGTGGTTCCGGGTGAGCATCTGAAAGAGCGGGGCGCGATCGGCGGGGGCGATGACCCCCGCGAGCTGTCCGTTCTGGAGCAGGAGGGAGTTGAAGGTCCCCTGCACGCGGCTAGCTCCCCCGAGCGCGTCCTGGACCCCGGGATGGGAGAAGTCGTCGAACCAGGCCGTGAGGTCGACCGCATAGGGGCGGGCGTAGGCGAGCTCGGGCGTGCCCGTGCCCAGGGCACGGGTGCTGGCCGGGAACGAGCCCTCGCGCAGCTTGCCGTTGGCGAGCACGTTGCCCACCGTGACCTGCGCCAGCGCCGGCGTGCCCGCGGTCAGCTCGATCAGGTCGTTGTTGGCGCCCGGGCTCGAGGTCAGCCGCGAGAGGTCGCGAATCGTGGGCTGGGCGTCCCGGGCGAGCGGACGGAGCTCGGCCAGGAAGGGCCGTAGCTTGCGGGCGACGGGCTTTGACTCGGCCACGAGCGGCTTCAGCGTGTCGAGCGTCGAGCGCAGGTTCACGAACGTGGTGTTGGCCCGGCGCATGAACGGCGGCAGCTGCTCGACGGCGTCGCCCAGGGCGTGCGTGGGCCGCGCGATCGCGCCCGTGGTGGTCGAGAGGTGTGAGACGAGCCCGGCGAGGTCGTCGCGTCGCTGGGCGATGTCGCTGACGAGGCCGGCGGAGGAGACGATGAAGCGCGTGAACTGGTTCGTGTCGCGATTGAGCTCACGAAAGAGCGTGCTCGAGGTGGCGAGCGCCGGGTTCAGGTAGGCGAAGCCGGCGCGCGCCTTCTCGCCCTTGCCCGCGTACTGCAGCGCCGAGCCCTGGATCACGTCCTGGAGCGCTCGGCGCTCGCGCGGCCCGAAGACGTTGAAGAGCTGGTCGAGGTCGACCGCGGTCGTCGTCTCCGTGGCCGCGACCACCTCGCCGTCGTGGTAGGCGGGCGCGTTCGCGGGCCCCAGGCGCAGGTCGACGTAGCGGTTGGCGATGCCCGAGAGCGAGGCCTGGCGGACCGTGAGCTCCGTGCCGTGGCGCAGGGGCGCGTAGGCCTTGTCGATCTTCAGCGTGAGCTGAGCCTGGCCGTTGCGCGTGAGCTCGATGTCGGTCACCGCGCCCACCGAGTCGCCGGAGACCTGGACGAGGTCCCCGCGCACGATCTGGCTCGCGTTGAGGAAGTTCGCCTTGATCGTGAACGGCGCGGCGCCGGATCCGAGCAGGAGAACCACGACTCCGGCGATGGCGATCACCACCGCGGCCACGGCCGCGGCTCGTCCTACTACGCTGGCGTTGCGCACCCAGACACCCGACCGCTCTCTCCTCCTCCGCCGGGTCGAGACGCAAGCGCTCCCGATGCCAGGCGAAGCGCGAAGCTAGCAAGCGCGCGAAGCCTGGGTCAAACTCGAACCGTTCCGGGTCGGTCGGCGACCTCGCCGCGACGATCCGAGATAGAGCGCTTCTAGACTTCCCGGCCCGTTCGCCCGGGTAGACGAACTGGCATAGTCGGCGGCCTTAAAAGCTGCTGCTCTGAGGAGCGTGTGGGTTCGAGTCCCACCCCGGGCACTCGCGCTACGGCGCGCCGGTCACCGCGGCGCCGAACTCCTCGGCGCCCAGCGGGTGGGCGAGAAGGAAGCCCTGCGCGGTGCGGCAGCCCAGGGAGCGCAGAGAGTCGAGCTGCTCTCCGGTCTCCACGCCCTCGGCGATCACCTCCTTGCCCATCGCGTCGGCCATGCCGAGGATCGCCTGGACGATGGCTCCATCGGGGCTGTCGGGAACCGCGAGCTGATCGACGAAGGAACGGTCGATCTTCACGATGTCGATCGGCAGGCGCCCCAGGCGCCAGAGGGAGGAGAACCCCGTGCCGAAGTCGTCGAGGAGGATGCGGGCGCCGACGCGCTTGAGCGCCTCGAGCGCGGCGATGACATCCACCCGACTCTCGCCGATGACGCCCTCGCTGACCTCGAGCCCGAGGCATCCGGCCGGTAGGCCGCTGCGCGCGAGCGCAGCGCTCACCATTCCGGGCAGACCCTCGGCCGCGACCTGCCGGGCGGCCACGTTGACCGTGAGCAGGAACGGCGCGCCGGGATCGAGCCGCTCGCGCAGGCGCGCGCCCTGGGCGCACGCCTCGCCCAGCACCCACTCGCCCAGCTCGATGATCAACCCCGACTCCTCGGCAAGCGGTAGGAACTCGCTCGGGGCAAGCAGGCCCCGCTCGGGATGCGCCCAGCGCACGAGCGCCTCGGCTCCGACCGGGCGTCCGTCTCCCACCGCGTAGAAGGGCTGGTAGACGACTCGCAGCTCGCCCTCGGACAGCGCCCGGCGCAGCTCGTTGCGCAGCCGCAGGCGGTCGACCCGGGCGACGCGGCGAGGCTCCTCGTGGAGCTCCCAGCAGCCGCGGGCATGGATCTTCGCCCGCTCCAGGGCGGCCCCGGCATCGCGCAGGAGCGCGTGCGCACCGGCCCCGGAGCACGCGCCGACCACCACGCCCACGCTGGCCTCGAGGTAGTGCTCCTCCCCGTCGACCGCGAAGGGGCGGGTGAACGCGCGACACATGCGCTCGGCCACCTCCGTGGCCGAGTCGCGATCGGGAAGAGCGGGAGAGAGGACGGCGAACTCGTCGCCGCCGAAGCGAGCCAGCACGTCGGAGGTGCGCACCTCCTCCCCCAGCCGGTCGCCCACGGCGCGGAGAAGCTCGTCGCCGGCCCGCTGTCCGAGCGAGTCGTTGACGATCTGGAAGTCGTCCAGATCCACCAGAAAGACGCCGATGCGCTCCGCGGAGGAGGCCGCGCCGCTCAAGGCCTCCTCGACCTGGGCGAGGAATGCCGTGCGGTTGGGCAGCCCCGTCAGCGCGTCGTGGCGCTCGTGATGGTGCGCACGCGCCTCGGCCCGGTGGCGCTCGATCGTCTCGGCCAGCACGTTGGCCACCGCCTCGACGAAGTTGACGTCGTCTTCGCTGAAGGCCTCCGTTTCCCGCGCGTGAGCGCCGAGGACTCCGATCGGTCGCTCGGGCTGGCCGACGAGCACCGAGACGCTCGAGAGGATGCCCTGCTCGCGGAGGATGGGCGCCTCGAAGCGCTTCTCCGCGCGAAGGTCGTCGCTCACCACGGGCCGCCGCGTGGTCAGGGCGAAGCCGGCGCTCGAAGCCGAGGTCGTGGGAACGCTCATCCGCCCGAGCTCGGATGCGCGCCAGCCGCGGCCGGCCCGGAGCACGAGCTCATCTCCCTTCGGCGCGAGCTCGAGGAAGCTCGTGACCTCGACATCGAGCGTCTCACCGAGCGCCTCGGTGGCCGCTTCGACAAGGGCCTCCCGGCTCGTTCCGGCCAGGGCGCGGCGCCCGAGCTCGGCCACCGCGGACTGTTGGAAGAGCCGCCGGCGGAGCTGCTGCTCGGCGCGGTGGCGCTCGGTCACGTCCTGCACCTGGGCGAAGAGCACGTCGGGCCGGTCGCGGCTTCCCCGCAGGAGCGTGGTGCTGACGAGCCCCCAGGCTTCGGTCGCGTCCGCCCGCACGTAGCGCCGCTCGGACTGGCTCGTCATCCGCCCCGAGCGCAGCGCGACGAGCGTCGCGGCGCTTTCGTCCCGCTCCTCGGGATGCTGGAGCTCTCGGTAGTCGGTGTCCAGGAGCGCTTCGCTCGACTGGCCGAGCATTCGGCAGAGCGCAGGGTTCACGCGCAGGAAGCGGCCGTCGAGCGTGAGCACCGCCATGCCGATCGGGGCGTCGAGGAAAGCGGCCGTGGCGGCCTCGACCTCGATGCGGTGCGCCTCCTCACGCTCGGAACGCCGCGTGACGTCCTGCGAGACGAGGACCCCGCCCACGATCGCGCCCGCCTCGTCCTCGACGGGCGAGAGGTGGATCCAGTACCGGGCGAGGCCGTCCGAGCTTTCGTACTCGAACGACTGCCGGGCGCCGCCGAGCGCCGCGTGGTAGCGCTCGCGCAGCTCGCGCCACGCCGTCGCGGGCACCACGTCGGGGATGGCGCGACCGAGGATCGCCTCCGGGCGCATGCCGTGCCGGCCGTAGCCGGACCCCTCGGCCACGAGCACGGACAAGTCGCGATCGAAGACGACCACGCTGGCCTCGGGCACCGCCGCGATGACCACGCGCGCCAGCCACCCGACGGACTCGAGCTCGAACGCGCCCGACTCGGGCGCTTCGCTCATCCGGCCGCCCCTGACGGCCCTGGTTCCCCAACCACGGCGTCAAGCCTTCCCCTCTTTGCGGACTTTCATGCTCCGCAAAGGCGAGGATGTCGCCGGGGGCTCGCGGACGCCGAGCGCCGAGGTACGTTCGGGGCCCGTCGCCGCGTCGCTCGTCTCCTTGTCCCTGGCCTTCCGCGATCCTCGAGAGCTGGCCGCGATCTTCGCGGGTGGCTTCGTCGGCGCGCTCGCCCGGACGGCGCTGGCCGAGCTTGCCCCGCCTGCGGCGGGAGCGTGGCCGTGGCCCACCTTCGCGGTCAACGTGGGCGGCGCCGCGCTGCTCGGCTACTTCGTCACGCGCCTGCAGGAGCGCCTGCCGGTCTCGGCGTACCGCCGGCCGCTGCTGGGCACGGGGCTCTGCGGCGCGCTGACGACCTTCTCGACGATGGAGGAGGAGCTTCTGCGCATGCTCGACACGCGCCACTTCGCGCTCGCCGCGAGCTACGCGGCGGCGAGCCTCCTCGCCGGCTTCGGAGCGATGCTGCTCGCCACGGGACTCACGCGGCGCGTGCGGACGCTCCGGTGACGGTGCTTCTGTGGCTCGGAGTCGGCGCGCTCGGCGGCGTGGGAGCGCTCGCGCGCTTCGCGCTCGACTCGGCGATCTCCGCTCGCCGACCGGGAGGCTTTCCCTGGGGCACCTTCACGGTCAACGCGAGCGGGGCGCTCGCCCTCGGGCTCGTCGTCGGGCTCGCCCTCCACGGCGACGCGCTCCTCCTGGCCGGAGGGGCGACGCTCGGCTCCTACACGACCTTCTCGACGTGGATGCTCGAGTCCCACCGCCTCGGCGAAGACGGCCGCCGCGGGCTGCTCGCGCTCAACCTCGCCCTCCCTCTGCTCGTCGGCCTCGCCGCCGCCGCGCTCGGGCGCTTCCTCGGATCGGCGCTGTGAACGAGGACGGCCTCAAGCTCACGACCTACTTCGGCGAGCGCGACCGGGTCGGAGGAAGGTTCCTCGCCGACGCGCTGCTCGACGTCTACGAGCGCCACGAGCTGCTCATGAGCGTCCTCCTGCGGGGCGCGGAGGGCTTTGGCGCGAAGCAGAAGCTCCGGACGCAGCGGCTGCTCACCCTCTCAGAGGACGAGTCGCTCGTGTCCGTCGCGCTCGACACCCGCGAGCGCATCGAGCGCGCCGCGGGCGAGGTGAGCGAGCTCTGCCCCGCCGAGCTCGTCACGCTCGAGGGGGCTCGCGTGCTCTCCCGGCCCGTCGGGCCCGTCGCACTCGGTGCCGAGCCCGAGGAGGCAACTAAGCTGACGGTGTACTGCGGGCGCCATGCGCGCGCCGCCGGCCGTCCCGCCCACGTGGCGGTGGTCGACCTGCTCCACCACCGGGGCATCGCCGGCGCCACCGTGCTGCTCGGTGTCGACGGAACCGTTCAGGGCACACGTCAGCGGGCGGACTTCTTCGGGCGCAACGCCGAGGTGCCGCTGCTGATCCTCGCCGTCGGATCAGGGGAGCGCATCGCCCCCGTGCTGCCCGAGCTCGCAGAGCTGCTCCCGAACCCGGTTCTCACCCTGGAGCCCGTGCGCGTGTGCAAGCGCGACGGTCGTCGCCTCGCCGAGCCGCGCCTACTCCCGGCCGGCGAGGCCAGCGAGCCCCCGATGAGCCAGAAGCTCACGATTTACGCGAGCGAGCAGGCACGCCACGCCGGGCGCCCGGCCTACCTTGAGCTCGTTCGGCAGCTGCGCGCGGCCGGCGCCGAGGGCGCCACCGTCCTGCGGGGAGTCTGGGGCTATCACGGTGAGCACGCGCCCCATGGCGACCGACTTCTCGCCCTGCGCCGCCGAGTGCCGGTGGTCACGAGCATCCTGGACCGCCCGGAGCGCATGAGCCGCTGGTTCGAGCTCGTCGATCAGCTCATGACCGAGGGCGAGCTCGTCACCAGCGAGGAGGTTCGCTCCCTGCGCTCTAAGGCCTTCTAGTCCGCAAGACGTCCTTCAGCGCGCAACTCCACCGTTGGTAGCGTGTCTTCGAACGTCAAGACGGTTTAAGGGTCACGTGGAAGTCTCTGCGTTCAAGCACATCGGCACGGGGGGCATCCCCGCCCTCGCGGCGGGTCGCTCCCCGCTGCTCCGGCTCCAGTCCGACGAGCGGCTCGTCGCCCTCATCCGCCGCGGGCACCACGGCGCCTTCGAGGTGCTCGTGGCGCGCTACACGATCCGTCTGCTCGCCTTCTGCCGACACATGCTCGGCTCTCGCGAGGACGCCGAGGACGTCCTGCAGGAGGTGTTCACCGCCGCCTTCAACGCGCTCCACGCCGACGATCGGCCGGTCAACGTGCGCCCGTGGCTCTACCGCATCGCGCGCAACCGCTCGCTCAACCACCTTCGTCGCACTCCCGCGATCGGGGTGGACTCGATGGACGTGCACCTCGCCGAGCACGGCATCTCCACCGCCGACAAGGTGCACCGCCGCGAGGAGTTCCGCCAGCTCATCGCCGACGTGGGCACGCTGCCCGAGACCCAGCGCTCCGCGCTGATCATGCGGGAGATGGACAACCTCTCCTACGAGCAGATCTCCGAGGCGATGGAGACGACGATCCCGAGCGTCAAGTCGCTGCTCGTGCGCGCCCGGGTGGGCCTCGCCGAGGCCGCCGAGGCGCGAGCGCTCTCGTGCTCGCAGGTACGCCTCGAGCTCGGCGAGGTCGCCGAGGGACTGAAGAAGCTCACCCCGCCGGTGCGCCGCCACCTCAAGGGCTGTGATCGCTGCTCGGCCTTCCGACGCCAGCTCCAGAACACGAACAAGGCGCTCGCCGCGGTCATGCCGGTGGGGGTGGTGCTCCTGGCCAAGAAGCTCCTGCTGGCGCACCTCGGCCACACCGCCAGCGGAGGCGGTGGGGCGGCGACGGCCGGCGCCGCGAGCGCCGCGGGCGGCACCGCCGCGGTTGGCTCGACCACGGGCGGCCTGCTCTCGGCTGGCTTCGGGGCACTCGGCACCAAGGCCGCCGTGGGTCTCACCGCGGCGGCGCTCGTCACCGCCGGCGCCGTCGAGGTGCAGGTCGACACGCACGCCCCGCATCGTCATCCGACGATCGCCGCTGGGGTCCTGCCGGCTTCTCCCGCCCTGGCGCCGCAAGTTCATCAGAGCGCGCGACCCGGCGCCTCGCAGCTCGCGCCGCACCGGCCGGCTCGTGCCGAGCGCGCGCCTGCCCCCACCCCGCCGCACCGGGCGCCCGCCGCGCCGCCGGCCGCGCACCGTCCCGTGACCGCCAAGGCAGCAGCAGCACCGACGGCGCCGAGCAAGCCGGCCGTGGCGGTCGCGCCTTCCGTGACGCCGACCCCCCCGCTTCTCGGCACCCACGAGTCGAAGCCCGCCGAGCCGGCCCCGACTCAGATGATCTCCGAGTCGACGACCGCTCCCGGGTCGCCCTCGCAGCAGGGCACCGCCTCCTCCTCGGGGAGCGCTTCGCCCGCGGGAGGCACTTCGAGCGGCTCGGGCAGCGGCGCCGGTGCGGGGGGCGACTCGGGCCAGAGCAGCGGCTCGGGCTCGGGCTCGGGGAGCCCGGCTCCGGGCACCGGCGCCGGGGCAACGACGACGCCGCCCGCGCCCGTTCCGGCCCTTCCCTGAAGCGGCGCCGCTCAGGCGGCGTCGAGCAGCCCGATCACCCTGAGCCGACGCTCGAGCGCCTGCACGGCGAAGGCGCGGGTCTCGGCCACGGAGGCCCCGAAGTACGGCTGCTCCTCGTCCTCCGCCTGCGCCCACGGCGGCCGCAGCACCGCATCGGCCACGGGGCCCACCTCGCCCAGCGTCCGCTGGGCGGCCTGCGCGTAGCGACGGTCGGCGCGGGCGCAGTCGCGCAGGAAGCGCGCGCCGAAGGCCACGTGACGGTGCTCGTCGCGCGCGACGTTCGTGAAGCCTCGCACGAAGCCGGGCAGGGTGCCCTGGCGCTCGTTGTAGTCGATGATGAAGTGCTGGCCGGTGAGCGCGAGCATTCCCTCGATCACCATGTGGTAGATCGTGACCGCCTCGACGAGCGTCTCGAGATCCTCCGGCTCGCGCGCCAGACGGTCGACGCGATCGCCCAGCGCCCGGTCGAAGAGCTCCCCGAAGGCGGAGTTGAGGTGCGCGCCGGTCTCCGCGAGCCGCCCCTCGAGGTCGCCTGAGTCGAGCACCCCGACCTCGGAGTAGAAGCGATCGAAGAACGCGACGTGGCGCGCCTCGTCGGCGATCTGGGTGCACATGAAGAGGCGGCCCTCCTCGTCGGGCATCGCGCGCATCATCGGGCCGAGCTCGGCGGCGACGCGCTGCTCGCCGACGAAGAACGCCGAGAGCCCGTACATCCGCGCGTAGCGCTCTTCGGCGCCGATCCGTTCGTGCCAGTCGATCCGGTCCTGCGCGAAGTCGAGGTCACCCACCGCCCAGTGCTGGCGCTCCCAGAGCCCGTAGAGCTCGCGGTAGGTGAGCAGGTTCACCCCGTCCCGGTCGGAGGGCTCCTGCAGCGCGGGGTCGCTCGTCGCGCGGAAGTCCACGCGCTCAGTGCGCGGTCGGGCGGTGCTGGACAAGGGGCCTCCTCAGGGGACGAGGATCACGAGGAGCCGGGACCCTACCGGTGCCCGATCGGCGGGCCGCCTCCTACGGACCGGGCTCGGAGCCGACGGCAAGGGTGGCGGCGCCCGACCCGATCGCCGAGAGGCGGTAGCGGCCGGGCTTCTGTCCCGGCACGCGCAGACTCACCCGAGCGCCGGGCGCGACCACGAACTCGCGTCGCTCGGGAGTTTCGAGCACGATCCGCCGCGGAACCGCCTCGCGCGAGACGACGGTGAGCTCGATCGCGAGGAAGGCCGGCACGGAGACCTCCGAGGGCCGAAAGCGGCCGGCGGCCAAGGTCAGGGTGGCCGGAACGCGGATCGGCTGCTCGTCCCCCGCTCCGCCGGGTGTGGGCTCGGGCCGATGAGCGACGGGAGCACCAGGAGAGCCCGGGGGGTGACCGCTCCGGGGTGGCCGAGTCGCTGGTGGCGCCGTCGAGGGTCGGGGCCTCGGGGCGGGCCGCTGCGCCCCCGTCGCGGTTCCCGGCCCGGACGGAGGCGGCGGCGTGCTCGCCGGCGTGGATGGGCTCCCCGCTCCCCCTCCGCCGCACGCCGCGAAGCCGAGGGCGCACGCGCACGCGCACGCCGCGGCCCGACCGCGCGAGCTCATGGCGCGCCCTCTAGCGGTCGATTAAGCGGAGGAGTGAGGACCCGCCCCCGTACGCCATGCACGCCCAGCCCACCACGCGCCCCCGTCCTCTGGTCGAGTACGACGCGACGCGCCGACGGCTCTGGCTTCTGGGCCAGCGCTGCCACCACGGCGCGAGCGGCGCCCTCATCGCCGGCGGAGCGCTGACGGGGGTACTCGTCCACGTGGCCGAGCGCGGGCTGGGCGCCGCCGTGCTCACCGCGGGCGCCGCGCTCATGGCGCACGACTGGAAGGACCGCCGGATCTGGTTCGAGCGCGGCGCGGGGCGCCAGCCCTAGCTCACCACGCCGCCCGCGCGGGGGACGAGGCGGATCGTGCACGCAGGGGCGTGCCTGATCCGCCTGCTCATCCCGTCCTCGCTTCACCGCCCGGGCCCCGCTCAGCCGCCGACGGAGAACATCGCCTCGAGATCGTGGCGCGAGAAGACCTCGAAGGCGACCATGGTCTGCGTGCGCACGATCCCGGGCAGCGTGGAGAGTCGCCCGGTCACCAGTTCGGCGAGATCGGAGTGCTCGGGCAGGCGGATGATCGCCACGAAGTCCCAGTCGCCCGTGACCGAGTAGGCCTCGGCGACCCCGTCGATGTCGGCAAGCGCGCCGCCGAGCCCCGCCATGGCGTTGCGCTCGGCCTGGATGAGGACGACGGCGTGGGTCACGCGACCGAGTGGGTCTCTCCCGGAGCGAGCACGACCACCTCGGAGTTCGTGGCCGCCTCCACGTCGGCCTTGAAGGCCTGCGCGTCGCTCTCGATGGGAGGGAACGTGTCGTAGTGGCAGGGGATCACCGTCTTGGCGCCGACGAGCTCGGCGGCCGTGATCGCGTCCCAGCGGTCCATCGTGTAGTGACCTCCGATGGGCACGAGGGCGACGTCGACCGGGTCTCCGCGCTTGGCCACGAGCGCCAGGTCGGAGAAGAGCGCGGTGTCGCCCAGGTGGTAGATCAGCGTGCCGCCGAAGTTGACGAGCAGGCCGGCGGCCACGTGGGGCGTGCCCTTCGGCGAGACGGCAGTGTGCCAGGCCGGGGTGAGCTTCACCCAGCCCCAGTCGAACTTGACGGTTCCGCCGAGGTTCGGGTCGCGGACGTCGAGACCTTCCTCGCCCAGCTCGTGAGCGAGCTCGACGACCGCCACCGTGGTGGCTCCCGTGCGCTTGGCGATGTCGACCGTGTCGCCGAGGTGGTCGGCGTGGCCGTGCGTGAGGAGGATCGTCGTCGGGCTCACCTCGTCGGGACCGACCGCCGCCTTGGGGTTCTGGCTCAGGAACGGGTCGATCAGCACGTTGTGCCGTCCGTCTGAGAGCTCGAAGCACGACTGTCCGAGAAAGCGCAATTCCATGTCGTCGTTCTACTCCTGTGGTGGGGTTCGGTTGAGTTCGCGGTGGAGCTCGAAGCCGACCGCCGCGCCGACGAACATGCCCAGCCGCGCCTCCTCGGCGACGAGCGTGCGCACGAGGCGCACCCGCTGCTCGGGGTCTTCCTCGCGCGCGGCGGCCTCAACCGCCTCCTCGTGCGCGGAGGAGAAGTAGCCGCCCTCGGCGAGCGCCTCCCCGAGCACCTTCTGCAGGCTGGGAGCCGCGTGGGTGACGACCTCCTGGGCGTGCTGGAGGCGCTCGGGGTCGGAGATGCGCGCGACGGCGGCGTCGACCTCCGCGGCGGTGAACACGCGCTCGGGCAAGCGCGCCATGATAGGGGCATGGCCGTGGCCCTCACCTCGCTCTCCCACGGCGCCGGGTGCGGATGCAAGATCGGTCCCGCGGATCTCGGTCCGGTGCTCGCCGGCCTTCCGCGGCCGAGCGATCCGCGGGTGCTCGTCGGCCACGGGACCGCCGACGACGCCGGCGTCTTTCGCCTGCGCGCGGACCTCGCCCTCGTGCAGACCGTCGACTTCTTCACGCCGATCGTCGATGACCCCTACCTCTTCGGGCGCATCGCCGCCACAAACGCGCTCTCCGACGTCTACGCGATGGGCGGCACTCCGATCACGGCGCTGAACCTCGTCGCGTTCTCGCTCGAGGCGCTCGGGCCCGATGTGCTGCGGGAGGTCCTGCGCGGGGGAAGCGACGCCGCCGCCGCCGCGGGCGCCTCCGTGATCGGCGGGCACTCCATCGACGATCCCGAGCCCAAGTACGGGATGGCGGTCACCGGCACCGTGCATCCCGACGAGGTGCTCACCAACGGCGGCGGCCGCGCGGGCGACGTGCTCGTGCTCTCCAAGCCCCTGGGGGCCGGAGCGGTGGCCACGGCGCTCAAGCGCGGGTTGGTCGACGAGGCGACGGTGGCTGGAGCGGTGGAGGCGATGACCACGCTGAACGCCGAGGCGGCCGCGGCGGCACGGGCCGCGGGCGCCCACGCTCTCACCGACGTGACGGGCTTCGGCCTGCTCGGCCACCTGCACGAGCTGGCGCTCGCCTCCGGCCTTGCCGCCGAGGTGGACGCCGCGGCAATCCCCGCGCTGCCCGGCGTGCTCGAGCTCTTGAGCGACGAGCGCGCGGTGGCGGGCGGGAGCCGGCGCAACCGCGCGTGGGCCGATGAGTTCACCTCGGTCGCTGAGCGCGTGCCCGAGCCCCGGCGCCGCCTGGCCTGCGACGCGATGACCTCGGGTGGTTTGCTCGCCGCGCTCGCCCCCGAGCGCGCCGCGGAGTTCCCCGGGGCGCGCCTCGGCCGGCTCGTGCCCGGCGTGCCGGGCGCGATCAGCCTCGCCTGAGGCGCGCGAGCGGCAGCCCGACGAGGAGTCCGGCAAGGACGCCGGTGAGCCCCGCGATCGGGTCGGCAGAGGGCACCACGATCGGCACGAGCAGGAGCACGGCGGCGAGCACGGCGACCCCGAGCAGGTCGCCGTCGACCTCCACGCCCCGGCGCACGTCGCGCAGATCGGGGATCGCCCACGCGACGAGCAGTGCGAGGGCGACGCCGTTGCCACCCAGGGCGAGCGCGTCGGCGCGCACCAGGAAGGCCAGCAGCGCCCCGCCGATCCCGCCGAGCACGAAGAGCAGGAGCACCGGCCCGGGTCCGTGGCGGCGCTCGAGCAGCCACCCGAAGACCGCGATCGGGATCACCGCGATGAGCGTGTAGCCCGTGTTGGCGTAGATCAGCGGACCGATGAGGAAGCGCCACCACCCGCTCGCGAGGCCGTCGCCTGGTACGAGATCGGCCAGCGCGATCAACGCGAGGGAGAGGATCAACGCGCCGAACAGGCTGAGCGCGACGATCGCCGCCGTCGCGTACGGGCGCCGGTCGGGCTGGATCCCGGGGATCTCGCCTCGCCGCAGACGGCCGAGCGAGTCCGTCGGGCGGCGCCGGGCGCGCGCCGGCTTCTCGGTCATCCGCCCGTCGCGGTCGAGCTTGGGCGCCCGCTTGCGTAGTCGCGTGCCGCAGTACGGGCACTCCGTGACGTACTGCGAGACCTCCGACCCGCACTTCTTGCAGATCACGAACAGATCGGGTCCGCTCGAGGACACCGTCCGATGATAGAGCGCGCCGCATGGCGCACGCGCCCCTCGTCCGCCGGCCGATCTCTCGACCTCGGCTAGATGACCGCGGTGGCGGCCACGATCTCCCCCATGACCTCGCGCAGGTCGCGGTTGGCCTCGTAGACGACGGTCTGGCGTTGAGCGCCGTTGCCGCGGTCGAGCAGATCCTGGATGCCGTCGAGGTCGGCGGCCGAGCCGAGGTCCTGCGCGTGCTCGCGCGCGCGCTCGAGCAGGCGATAGGCGAGTTGGCGGGTCCCCACGCGCTCGCTCGAGGGCAGGTCGACGAGCTCGCCTTCGAGGCCGTGACGAGCGGCCAGCCACTTGTTCTCGTCGACCATCTCGTGCTGATAGGCCGAGACCTTCTCTCCGGCCTCGAAGTGCTCGACGAGCTCCTTGACCAGCGCGTGGACGAGCGCGGCGAGGGCGACGGTGTGCTCGATCCGGGTCTGGGCGTCCATCACGCGCACCTCGACCGTGCCCAGGTTGGGGTGCGGCCTGACGTCGTACCAGAGATAGGTGTAGTCCTCGATCATCCGCGTCTGGACCATGAAGCCAATCCGCTCCTCGTAGTCCTTCCAGTCGCGGTAGCGGGGCGGCACCCCCACGCGGGGAAAGGCTCGGAAGATCGGCGTCCGCGCCGAGGCCAGGCCCGTGTAGTCGGCGCGCCAGAACGGCGAGTTGGCCGAGAGGGCGAGCAGGACCGGGATGTGCACGCGCATCCCGTTGGCGACGTGGATCGCCTTCTCGGCGCCCTCGATCCCCACGTGCACGTGCATCCCGAAGATGATCTCCTGGCGCGCGACAAACCGCAGGGCGCTGACCAGGTCGCGGTAGCGAGGCCGCGCGACGATGCGCTGGTCCTCCCACATCGCGAAGGGGTGCGTGCCCGCCGAGCCGATCGCCAGGCCTTTGTTCTCCGCGATCTGGAGGACCTCCTTGCGCAGGCCGCGGAGCTCGGCGCCGGCCTCGGCGGTGTTCTGGCACGGCCCGGTGGCGATCTCGAGCACGGACTCCATCAGCTCCGGCTTGATGTCGCCCTGGGGTGCGGACTCGAGCATGGCCTCGATCGAGTTGGAGAGCTCGAGCGAGGAGCGGTCGAGGATCATCAGCTCCTCCTCGATCCCGAGCGTGAAGTCCGGGCCGGTGAAGTTGTGCTCCATCGCGGCGGCACCATACCCGCGGCTCGGGTCGATGGCCCAGGCCGGGCAGGGCGACGCGTCCTAGACTGCGGGCCTCCCCGGCAACCCACGGCAAAGGACTTCTCCCCATGGCTCTCGGCTACGACGGCAAGCTCTACATCCTCGCCTTCGACCATCGAGGGTCCTTCCAGAAGAAGATGTTCGGCATCCCGGGCGACCCGACTCCCGAGGAGACGGCGACGATCGCCGACGCCAAGCAGGTCATCTACGAGAGCCTGGCGCTGGCCGCCGACCGGGGGGCCGAGAACAAGACCGTCGGCGTGCTCGTCGACGAGCAGTTCGGCGGCGAGATCCCGCGGGAGGCCAGGGAGAAGGGGCTCAAGCTGGCGATGCCCGTGGAGAAGAGCGGCCAGGACGAGTTCGACTTCCAGTACGGCGCCGATTTCGGCGCCCACATCGAGCGCTTCGACCCCGACTTCTCAAAGGTGCTCGTCCGCTACAACCCGGACGCCGAGACGGAGATGAACCAGCGCCAGCTTCGCCGCCTCAAGGAGCTATCCGACTGGCTCCACGCGCACGACCGGCTCTTCCTCTTCGAGCTCCTCGTTCCCGCCGAGGAGAGCCAGCTCTCCTCCGTGGGCGGCGAGGCCGATCGCTACGACGCCGAGCTGCGCCCGGAGCTCATGCGCCGGGCGATCGCCGGGATCCAGGACTTCGGGATCGAGGTCGACATCTGGAAGATCGAGGGCGTCGACGAGCGCTCGGACTGCGAGATGCTCGTGGAGCAGAGCCGGCGCGGGGAGGGGCGCGAGAACGTGGTCTGCGTGGTGCTCGGTCGCGGAGCGAGCACGGACAAGGTCGACGAGTGGTTGAACGCCGCCGCCCCCGTCGACGGGTTCATCGGCTTCGCCATCGGGCGCTCGATCTGGTGGGACGCGCTCAAGAGCTATCTCGACGAGAGCCTCCCGCGCGAGCAGGCCTCGGCGCTCATCGCCGAGAACTACCTGCGCTTCGTGCGCGTCTACGAGCAGCAGGAGGCGGTGCACTAGCCCGCGGGTCGGTCCGGGTCACCCGGTGTAGCCCGTCCAGCCAGCCGGCGGGTGCGCCGTGCCGCCTGTGCCGGGCCGCGCGCGCTTCGTGCCGTTTCTGAGCCGTTCGCGTGCCGACTCTGCAACGGCTCGTGCATCGCGGCTCACCCGTCGCCTAGCGTCGGACGGGTGAGTCGTTCCCACGCCCTTCCCCTCCTCGTGGTCCTCGCCGCCCTGGCGGCGATCGTCGGCCCACACGTGCACCTTCCGGGCACGGGTGGCCCGAGCGACGGCGGCCCGGACGGCAAGCCCGGGGGCACGGCGCTTGCGCGCGTGACGCGAGTGATCGACGGTGACACGGTCAAGGTGCAGATCGCGGGCCAGCGCCGCACGGTGCGCTACATCGGGATGGACACCCCGGAGGACGTCAAGCCGGGGGTCGGGGTGCGGTGCTTCTCGCGCCGGGCCGCGCGCCAGAACGCCGCGCTCGTGGCCGGACGCACGGTGATGCTGCGCTTCGACTCCAACCCGCGCGATCGCTACGGCCGCCTGCTCGCCTACGTCTATCGCCGCCCGGATGGACTCTTCGTCAACGCGGAGCTCGTACGCCGCGGCGACGCCCGCGCTCGTCCCTTCCCGGACAACACCGCCCATCGTGCGCTGTTCGCGCACCTGGCCGAGAAGGCGCGCCGCCGCGGCGCCGGGCTCTGGCGGCGCTGCGGCTCAGCGGGGGTGGACGCCTTCCCGGACGGGTGACATAAGCCCCTGGTAGCCTCGGCCATCATGCGGATGCGCGCGAGCCTCGCCCAGTTCGAACAGGCGTTCTTCGAGGAGGCCGAGCTCGACCGAAGCCGCCGCGAGCGGCTGCGGCACACCGCGGCCCAACGCTCGCGCCAGCGGACCCGGGCACGCGAGGAGCAGCGCGGGTCGGTCCGCTTCGCGCTGCTCGTCTTCACGCTCATCGCCACCGCGGTGGTGGTCACCGTCGCGATGTTCGAGACGCTGTACTACGTCATGGGCTGAGCAGCGCCGGCGGCCCGCTCAGGGCTGGCCGAGGTCGCGCAGGGCAGCGTCGACCTCTTCGCGCGAGCCCTCGCGCTCTCCGGCGCGGTCCTGCTGGATCTCGAGGTAGACCTCCTTGCGGAAGACCGGCACCTCGCGGGGGGCCTGGATCCCGATGCGCACCTTCTCCCCCATGATGGCCAACACGGAGATCTCGATGTCGTCCCCGATCATGATGCTCTGGTTGGACTTCCGGGTCAGAACCAACATGCGTTACGCCTCCCTGCCGCCTTGTGAGCCGAAACGACAAGTCGCGGCGCCGTGATCCTTTCGGGCGCGACCTGACTTCTCCTGCTGAGGATACCCGTCGGTCGGCGCGGCGGAAGCGCCTGCTGCACGCCCGCGACATGTACTAGTCTGCGCCGCCGATGACTCGTCGCTCATTGCGCCCGCAGCTCAACCAGATCCGCGGCTGGGTTCGCCAGGGGCGCACCGACGCGTGGATCGCGCATCAGCTCGAGGTGACGGTGCAGCAGATCCAGGCCTTCAAGCGCGAGAACGACCTGGAGCCGGGCGGAGAGGTCGAAGCCCCCGCCGGACCCGACTTCGACGACGAGATCGACCTGCGCGCCGAGGACGACGCGCTCATCGCGGCCGAGCTCGAGGCCGCCGCCGCTCGGGCGGCGGAGCGAGCCGCCGAGGAGCCCGAGGAAGAGGTTCCTGCGGGAGACTCCGAGGAGGAGCGTCCCGCGCGCCGGCGCGGGCGCCGGGGCGGGCGCACTCGCCGCGGCGCGGGCGCGGGCGCGCTCGAGGGCACCTTCGACCACGGCGAGGAGGGCTACGGCCTGTGGCTCGATCCCGCCGTGCAGGACGACCCGCTGTACGCCGAGCACTGGGCGGGGCACCGGCCGGTCGAGGTCTCCGTCGAGGAGAACCAGATCGTGATCCGCCGGGTCGCCTCCGGCGACGGGGACGACTAGCGCCTGCCCCGAGGGCCCGTCGAGCTCGACGAGCTGGCCCTCATCCGGACGTTTGTCCGCGGCGTCGCGGACCGCAGTGCGGAGCGCATCGAGCGCTTTCGCTGGGGGTGCTCGCTCCTCACGCCGTCGCTGCCCCACGTGTGGGATCTGAACCTGCTCCGCGTCGAGCGGGCGCCGCTCACCGCTCCCGCCCGGCGTCTCGCCGCCGAAGCCGAGCGGCGCCAGGGAAGAGCCGAGCTGCGCCACCGCAAGGTGACGGTGGACGACGAGGCGCTCGGTCTGCGCCTCGCACCGGGCTTCGCGGCTCTGGGATGGAGGGTCCAGCCACTCGTGGCCATGGTCCACCGCGAGGCGCCCGACCGGCCGGCCGCCGCGGAGCACGTCGCTCGGGAGCTCGACTCCGAGGCGGTGCGGGCCTTCCAGGCCCGCTTCCTGCGCTCGATCGCGCCGCCACGCGACCGAGGAGCGGTCCGCCAGCTGCGCGACGAGGGGCTGCGGACCGCCGCCGCGACCCGAATGCGCCACCTCGGAGTGCTCGGCGCAGGCGAGGTCGTCTCGACCTGCCGGCTCTACGCGGACGGACGCACCGCGCAGATCGAGGACGTGGGAACGCTCGCCGAGCATCGGGGGCGCGGCCTCGCCCGCGCGAGCGTGCTGGCGGCGGTCGAGCTGGCGCGCGCCGAGCGCAACGATCGGGTCTTCCTCCTCGCCCACGAGAACGACTGGCCGCGCCATCTCTACCGGCGCCTCGGCTTCGTGCCGATCGGGCGCTTCTACGACTTCGTGCGATCGCTTCCCGAGCCGGCCCCCGGCTCGGCCCACCGGCGGAGCTAGGCCGAGAGCCGGCGGCCGCCCGCGAAATCCGCGGCCTCGCGCGCGTAGCGGGCGAACGCGGCGCCCGCGAGCGTGTGCGCGTCCCACGCCCGTGGGTCCTCGGGCGCGGTGTCCATCGCGACGGACAGGCACCAGTCCGTGCTCTCGTCGTAGAGCGCGGCGAGCTCGTCGGTGGAGAACGGACCGCCCAGGCGACGATGAAGCTCGTCCACGATCCGATCGATCACCCGCTCGAGGGTCGGACGCAGCTCGGGCGGGCTCTCCCTGAGCCTGCGGGTCCCGTCCTCCCACTGGTGGTGAGCGTGGACGAAGGACACCGGCGCGAGGCTACCAGCGTCCCTCAGGGCCCCCCAGGTAGTCCGCGCACGACGTAGGAGCGCTCGGAAGAGCGGACCATCCCCAGCTGCCGCGCCTCGCGCTCGAGCGTGTGGGGGTCGCCGAGCGCCCGCTGCTCGACCCGCAGCGAGCGGTTCTCGCGCTCGAGGCCGCGCACGAGCGCCCGCTCACGCTTGGCCTCGCGCTGGGTCGAGAGGTAGGAGCGCGCGGGCTGCACGTAGAGGCCCAGGACCCCGAGGAGGACAAGCAGAAGGGTCGTGCGCGCCACCCGGTCCCAGCGCACGCGCAGCGAGGCGGTAGAGGAACGCGGGGCGGCTGGGCGGCGGCCGCGCGGGGGTGCGGCGCGGGCGGAACGGGTCGGCGGCATGCCCGCCTCGTTCGCTCGACCCGGGCGTTCCCCTTCCTGCTGCACGACCGCCTGCGCGGCTTCGCGGCGCATGTGCCGGTAAAGGGTGGCAGCGCGTCCGGTCGTCCTGGCCCGGTAGCTCCCCGCGGGCTAAGGGTCTGTCCCGGAGGGGGCGTGCGTCCGGGGTGGTCGAGGACCAAGCGGGGCGTCGACGGCGAACGCCCGGCAGTAGCAGAGCTACGACGGGCGTTCGACGGCGGCGCATCCGCGCCGGTCATCGGCCGCATCCGGACGTGCGACCCTGACGAGATAGGCCCTAAGAGCGAAAGACGCTGCGCCCGGGGTAGGTGGCGTCGTCGCCCAGCGCCTCCTCGATGCGCAGAAGCTGGTTGTACTTCGCCACGCGATCCGAGCGCGACGGGGCGCCGGTCTTGATCTGCCCGCAGCCGGTGGCCACGGCGAGGTCGGCGATCGTCACGTCCTCCGTCTCGCCCGAGCGGTGCGACATGACCGCCGTGTAGCCACTCTCGCGGGCCAGCCTGATCGCGTCGAGCGTCTCGGTGAGCGTGCCGATCTGGTTGACCTTCACGAGGATGGAGTTGCCGACGTGGGCCTCGATGCCGCGGCGTAGGCGCTCGGAGCTCGTGACGAAGAGGTCGTCGCCGACGAGCTGCACGCGCGCGCCGAGCTTCTCCGTCAGCTCGCGCCAGCCGTCCCAGTCCTCCTCGTCCATCCCGTCCTCGATCGAGACGATGGGATAGCGGCTCGCGAGATCGGTCCAGTAGTCCGCGAGCTCGCCGGAGGTGAGCGTACGGCTCTCGTGCTCGAGCTCGTAGCCGCCCTCGTCGGTATGCAGCTCGCTCGTCGCCGGGTCGAGCGCGATCGCGATCTGGGTGCCCGGCACGTAGCCCGAGGCGCCGATGGCCTCCATCAGCATCTCGAGCGCCGCCTCGTTGGACTCGAGATTGGGGGCGAAGCCCCCCTCGTCGCCTCCGGCGGTGCCCAGGCCCCGCTTGTGCAGGGTCGCCTTGAGGTGGTGGAAGACCTCGGTCCCCATTCGCAGCGCCTCGGAGAAGCGCTCGGCGCCGACGGGAACGATCATGAACTCCTGGAAGTCGACCCGGTTGTCGGCGTGGGCGCCGCCGTTGAGCACGTTCATCATCGGCACGGGAAGCACGTGGGCCGCCTCCCCGCCCAGGTAGCGCCAGAGCGGCAGGCGCTCCTCGGCCGCGGCCGCGTGGGCGGCGGCGAGTGAGACGGCGAGGGTGGCGTTGGCCCCCAGCCGGCTCTTGGCGGCAGTTCCGTCGAGCTCCACGAGCGCCCGGTCGAGCGCGGCCTGGCCGCTCGCGTCGCGGCCCTTGACCGCACGGGCGATCTCGTCGTTTACGTGCTCGACCGCCCGGAGCACGCCCTTGCCGCCGTAGCGCTCCCCGCCGTCGCGCAGCTCGGTGGCCTCGAACTCGCCCGTGGAGGCACCGGAGGGCACCGCGGCGCGCCCCCACGCGCCCGAGCGCAGGGAGAGCTCGACCTCGACGGTCGGGTTGCCGCGAGAGTCGAGGATCTCACGGGCGTGGACTTGCTCGATGGCGCTCATGGGTGGGACGCGCTCTCCTCCTCGGTGCGGGCCTGGGCGTAGAAGCCGAGCTGCTGCTCGGACGAGAGATCCTGCCAGGCCCGTCCGGCGCACGCCGAGAGCGCCTCGGCGGCCTGCACGCGAGCGCGAAAGCGAGCGCTCGTCGCGCGCAGGGCGAGCTCGGGGTCTACGTGCAGCTTGCGCGCCACGTTGACCGTCGCGAAGAGCACGTCTCCCACCTCGTGGAAGGCCGCCTCGCCGTCCTCGCGGGCGGCCGCTAGCTCCGCGAGCTCGGCCTCGACGGCCTCGAGCGGCGCCTCCACCCCGTCGAAGTCGAAGCCGCTCGCCGCGGCGCGCCGCTGGACCTTGCGCGCGTGCAGGAGCGAGGGCAGGTTCTCGGGCACCTCGGCGAAGATGCCGCGCTCGCGGCCCTCCTCCCCCTTCTTGATCTCCTCCCAGTTGCGCAGCACCTCCCCGGCGTCGCGCACCTCCCGCTCCCCGAAGACGTGCGGATGGCGGCGGATCAGCTTCTGAGCGCAGTGCTCGGCCACCTGCGCGAGATCGCCGGCGCCCCGCTCCTCGAGCAGGAGCGCGAGGAAGTGGACCTGGAAGAGGACGTCCCCGAGCTCGTCGAGGAGCCTGGCGTCGTCGTGCTGGTGGGCGGCGTCGGCGAGCTCGTAGGCCTCCTCGAGCGTGTGGGGCACGATCGAGCGCTCGTCCTGCTCACGGTCCCATGGGCACTCGCGGCGCAGCCGCCGGGTCAGCTCGTCGAGGGCGAGCAGCGCCTCGGGGGCGCGGCCCGGCGGAGCGCCGGTCACCGAGCTACGGAGCGCTCTGGCCGCCGCTGCTCGGCGGCGCGCCACCGCCCTGCGGCGGGGCACCACCCTGCGGCGCAGCTCCACCCTGCGGCGGGGCACCACCCTGCGGCGCAGCTCCACCCTGCGGCGCAGCACCGCCCTGCGGCGCAGCACCGCCCTGCGGCGCAGCACCACCCTGCGGCGCAGCACCACCCTGCGGCGCAGCACCACCCTGCGGCGTGGCTCCACCTTGAGGCGTAGCGCCTCCTGCCCCGGGCTGAACGGGCTGCGGCTTGGGCTTCGGCGCGCCCTTGCAGCCGTCCACCAGGAAGGCCTTCTGGCATTGAGTCCGGTCGACCCACTTCTTGCGGAACTGGGTCCGGAACGCCGTGAACGCGGCCTGCTGCGCCTGGGCCATGAGCTGCTGCTTGATCTGGGGCGCGACAGCGGGGAGGGCCGGCTGGGAGGCCGGTGTGATCGACTTCACGCGAAAGACGTAGAAGCCGAACTGGCCCTTCACGGGTCCCTGCAGCTTGCCCTTCGGCGCCGTGAAGGCGGCCGCGTCGAGTCCGCGGTCCTGCTCACCGCGAAAGACGGTGGGAAGCAGGCCGCCGGTCGCCTTCGTCGTCTGGTCGACGGAGAACTTCTTGACCACTGCCTTGAAGCTCGCGCCCTTCTGCAGGGCCGCCTTCGCGGCGTCGGCCTTGGCGCTCGTCTTGGCCAGCACGATCTCGAGCGCGCGGTGCTCGGGCTTGGCGAACTGCTGCTTGTGCGCGTTGAAGTAGGCCGAGACGTCGGCGTCGCTCACGGGCTTGGGCTTGACCACCTTGGCCTGCAGCTTCATCGCCAGCGTGGAGATCCTGACGCGGAAGTCGACGTCGGCGGGAGTGAACCCCGAGGTCTTGAGGAACTGCTGGAACTTCGCGTCGGTGCCGAACGCCTGCTTCTTCTGGAGGTCGAGCTGCTTCTGCACGTCGGCGTCGCTGACGGTGACGCCCTGGTCCTTGGCCTCGCCCTGGATCCACTGGGCCTGGATGAGGAACGGGAGCACCTGCATCGTGAGCTGCTCGTAGTTGCCCTTGCACTGCTGCTTGAACTGCGCGGGCCCCTGCTTGGGCTGCCCAGGCGGGGGCTTGGGCGTCGCCTTCTGAAGGGCGGCCACGCACTTCGTGAAGTCCGGCGGGTCGGGCACCACGGCCGGCTGTCCCGGAGAGGATTGCGCAGAGGACCGCGAAGCGATCCCGACCCAGTGGTTGAAGGTGTCCTTGGAGATCGACGCGTCGGCGATCTTCGCGACGGTGTCGCCCGAGGCCCCACCGCACGCCGTGAGCACGGCGGCGGACACAAAAAAGGCGCCAAGCGCCAAGAGGATGCGGAGCATGCGGGCCACGCGGGAGCGCCATGCTAGCGAAGACAAGCTCAACTCCCGGTAAGTAGGGGCTCGCCCTCCGCCGCCTCGCGGGTCGCGGCGAGGAGCACGTCGGCCGCCCGGACCACGGCGGGGAAGCGCTCGGCCGGATCGTCGGGAACGCGCACGGAGAGCTGCGAGCGGCCCGATTCGTACAGCGCCCCGGGTATCTCCTCCCGGACGCGCCGCGCGCGGACGGAGTCGAGCTCGATCGGCGTCACCGCGAGCCGACCGCCGCGGAAGGACACGACACGCGCGCCGGCCTGGCCGAGCTTGATGCGCGCTTGCTGGAGGGCGAGCAGGTTCTCAAGCGGCTCCGGCGGGGGCCCGAAGCGGTCTTCGAGCTCCTCTCGCAGCACGGCGACGTCGGCCACCTCGCGCGCGCCCGCAATGCGCCGGTGCACGTCGATCTTCGCCTGCTCGTAGGGGATGTAGTCCGTGGGGACGTAGGCGTCCACGTTGACATCGAGGCGCACCGGCTCGACCTCGTCCTCCGGCGCCTCCCCGCCCAGGCGGGCGACCTCCTCGTCGAGCATCTGCATGTAGAGCTCGAAGCCCAGCGCGGCGACGTGGCCGGACTGCTCGTCGCCGAGCAGGTTCCCCGCGCCGCGGATCTCGAGATCGCGCATGGCGATCTTGAAGCCGGCGCCGAGCTCGGTGTAGTCCGAGAGGGCGGAGAGCCGCTGGGCCGCGTCGGGGGTGAGCGCGGCGGCGCTCGGATAGAGGAGGTAGGAGTAGGCGCGCTCCTTCGAGCGCCCGACCCGCCCGCGGATCTGGTAGAGCTGGGCCAGGCCGAAGGTGTCGGCGCGCTCGACGATCAGCGTGTTGGCCTGCGGAATGTCGATGCCCGACTCGATGATGCTCGTGCACACGAGCACGTCGGCCTCGCCGCGGAGGAAGCGCATCATCCGCTCCTCGAGCGCCTGCTCGTCGAGCTGGCCGTGGACGACCTCGTAGCGGGCGTTCGGCACGAGGCCGCGAAGGCGCTCGGCGGTCTCGTCGATCGTCTCCACCCGGTTGTGGAGAAAGAAGGCCTGGCCGCCGCGGCCGACCTCGCGTGTGATCGCCTGGCGCACGAGCTCCTCGTCGTACTCTCCCACGTAGGTCTTGACGGGCCGACGGCCCTCGGGGGGGGTCTCGATCACCGAGATGTCGCGCAAGCCGGCGAGCGACATCTGCAGCGTGCGCGGGATCGGCGTGGCCGACATCGCGATCACGTCGACCTTGAGCCGGAGCTGGCGCAGCAGCTCCTTCTGCTTGACCCCGAAGCGCTGCTCCTCGTCGAGGATGAGCAGCCCGAGGTCCTTGGCGCGCACGTCGCGCGAGAGCAGCCGGTGGGTCCCGATGAGGATGTCGACCTTGCCGTCGGTGAACGCCTTGACCGCCGCCCGCTGCTCCGCGGCGGGACGAAAGCGCGAGACGTGCTCGATCGTGAACGGGTAGTCCTTCATCCGCTCGGAGAAGGTGCCGAAGTGCTGTTGGGCGAGGATCGTCGTGGGGACGAGCATCAGCACCTGCTTGCCGGCGCCCGCCGCCTTGAACGCCGCGCGCAGCGCGACCTCCGTCTTGCCATAGCCCACGTCGCCACAGACGAGGCGGTCCATCGGGCGCGGGGCCTCCATGTCGAGCTTGACCTGCTCGATCGCCTCGCGCTGATCGGGCGTCTCCTGGTAGGGGAAGCGGTCCTCCCACTCCCGCTGCCAGTCCGAGTCGAGCTCGAACGCGAAGCCCTCGCGCCGCCGGCGCTGCGCGTAGAGGTTCAGGAGCTCGCCCGCGAGCTCCTGAGCCGCGCGGCGGGCGCGGGCCTTCATCTGGTCCCACCGGGTGCCGCCGAGCTTGGAGAGCGGAGGGTGGGAGCCGGCGGCGGTCGCGCCGACGTAGCGGGAGATCTTCGCGAGCTGGTCGACCGGGACGAAGACGCGATCGGAGCCCGCGTACTCGAGGTAGAGGTAGTCGCGCGTGACCTCCGCCACCGTCTTGGTCTCGAAGCCGGCGAAGCGCGCGATCCCGTGGTCCTCGTGGACGACGATGTCGCCCGTGCGCAGGTCGGCGAACGAGCGCAGGGCGCCGCGGCGCCCGCCGGCCGGGGGCTGAGCGGCGGCGCGGCGGCGGCGGAAGAGCCGGTGCTCGGGGATCACCGCGAGCTTGAACTGCGGCGCGATGAAGCCGTCGCGCAGCCGGGCGCTCGCGAAGCGCAGGGCGGCCGCGGCGGGAGCATCTCCGCTCACCCACTCGACCTTGAGCCGCCCGAGGTTGTAGGCGGCGCGCTCGCCCTCGCCGCGCTGGGCGAAGGCGGCAAGCGTGCGGTAGCCCGAGCGCACGAGCTTCTCGAGCTCGGGCTCGGCGTCCTTGATCGAGCGCGCCGCCACGTCGGCGGCCTGAGCGCGGAACTGGAAGGGCTGGTCCTGGTCGATCGAGGAGAGGCTCACGCGGGCGCGCTGCCCAAGCTCCGCGGAGATCCGCTCGGGCGCCACGTAGAGGTGATGGGCGTCGGTGTCGTGGAAGGCGGCGCACACGTCCTGCCAGTGGTCGGCGAGCGCCGGGGCGAGCTCCTCCTCGGCCGCGATCACCACCACCGCCTCGGGCGGCGCGAGGTCGAGGAACGCCCCGAAGCGCTCGACGGGAAGGAGCTCGGCAATGTCCGGTCGCTCGCTCGGGTCCTCCAGCGCGGCGATTTCCGCGAGCTCACGGTGCTCGGGAGCGAGCTCGGCGGCCGGGGCGATCTCGACCCGCTCCGCCTCTCCGAGCGAGCGCTGCGAGAACGTCGAGAACCAGCGCAGCGACTCCACCTCGTCGCCGAACAGGTCGACGCGCACGGCTCGATCCTCCGTCGCCGGGTAGACGTCGAGCAGGCCGCCGCGCACGGCGAACTGCCCGCGATCCTCGACCTGCTCGACGCGCTCGTACCCGGCGGCGACCAGGTCGGTGGCGCTCTCGTCGAGGTCGAGCAGATCGCCGCGGGCGATCGTGAACCCGTGGGGCCGCAGCTCGGGGTCGGGCACCTTCTCCGAGAGCGCGACCGCGCTCACCACCACGACCGGCGGCTCGTCGGAGGCGGAGGGCGGAGCGGTCAGTGCGTCGAGGGCGGCGATCCGCAATCCGACGAGGTGCGGAGGGGGCGCGAGGTGGGACTCGTAGGCCACGCCGCGCGAGGGGTAGAAGCGCACGGGCCGCGGGTGCAGCCACGCGCGCAGGTCGGCGGCCAGGTCGCGCGCCTGGCGATCGTCGCCCGCCACCACCAGGGCGGGGCTGCTCGGCGCGTGCTCGGCCAGCGCGGCGATGAGGTAGGGACGCAGCGACTGCGAGACGAACGCCCGTCCACCGTCCCGCGCGAGCTTCAGGGTGGCGGGATCGTCGTCGGCGTAGGCGAGAAGGGGGCGGAGCATGGGTCGACGGCGGGGCGCGGGCGCTTCGCCGGGCTGGTCAGTCTAGGAGGGCTACCTCCGGGGTACCGAATGGGGTACCCCGCGTAGCCGCACCCGCGAGGAGGTCGCGGCGCTGGCTCGCAGGCCGCGCCAGCGAGGACCTCAGCCGCCGTCACCGAGGACGAGCGCCTCTGCCGCGTCTCGAGCTCGCTCGACCAGGGCCGCAACGTCCTGCGCCGGCTCGCGGAACCTCCCGAGTACGTAGGCGGCGACGATCTCCGGGTCGGTGGAGTCCGGGCGCCCGACCCCCACGCGCACGCGCCAGAACTCCGCGCTCCCGAGCTCGCGCTTGAGCGACTTGAGCCCGTTGTGCCCGGCGAGCCCGCCGCCGAGGCGGACTCGCACCTCGCCGAAGGGCAGGTCGATCTCGTCGTGGAGCACGAGCACCCGATCGAGCTCGAGGCGGTAGGCGCCGCGCGCCGGGCCGGCCGAGCGACCCGCCTCGTTCATGTAGGTCTGAGGCTCGAGGATCGCGACGCGCGGCGCACCGAGGCCGGCGCGGCCTTCGCTCAGCAGGCCGGCGTACCTGCCCTTCGGCCGGGGAAGATCCCATCGGGCGCGCAGCGCCGCGGCGACCGCGAAGCCGACGTTGTGTCGCGTCCCCGCGTAGGACGGCCCGGGGTTGCCGAGCCCGACGATCAGCCAGTCGAGGGAGGGGGCCCGCCGCTCGCGCAGGGCGGGCTCAGCCCGGGACCGTGCCGGCGTCGGCGTCAGGCGCGTCTTCGCCGGACTCCGCCTCCGCCTGGCCGCCGGCCTCGCCGACCCGCTCGGTCTCCTGCTCGATCTCCTCGTCGGAGGCGACCTCGAGCTTCGGCGGGGAGCATGTGGCGATCACCGTCTCCGGGTCGTCGATCAGGGTCACCCCGCTCGGCGGCCGGAGCGCCGCGAGCGCCAGCGTGTCGCCTATCTCCATGCTTGAGACGTCGTGCGTGAGCTGATCGGGAATCTCGCCCGGCAGCGCCTCGATCGTCAGCTCGCGGGTGACGAGCTCGACGATGCCGCCCTCCACGACGCCGGGCGCCGCGGCGACGCCTTCGAGCTCAAGGACCACCACCGCCTGGATCGGTCGGTCGAGACGCACGCGCAGAAAGTCGATGTGGACGGGCTCTCCGTTCACCGGGTGGACGTCGAGCTCCTTGACGAGCACGGAAGTGCGGGCGCCGTCGAGGGTGAGGTCGATAACCGCGCCCGAGTGCGCCAGCGCCCGGCGCAGCGTGAGCGCCTCGACCTGGAGGGGCAACGGCTCCTCCCCCCCGCCGTAGACGATCCCCGGGACCTGCCCCGTACGGCGCAGGCGGCGGGTGGCGCGCGAGCCGTGCACCTCGCGGGCGGCGGCGGTGAGGGTGGTGGTCTCCGACTCGGCCATGGGCGCGCCCGATGCTAGCGAACGGGTTCTCATCGGCCCGAACCGCGCTACGCTGCCACGATGGCCTCTTCCACGCAGCTTGTGCTGCTGGCGGCGGGAATCCACCTCGCCGGGCTGGCCCTCGCGCTCGTGCTGATCTTGCCGATCATCCGCGGGGACGAGTCGTGGCTCCGGCCGCCCGAGGACGGGGAGGATGGCGGCGGCGGAGGCAACGACCGGCGCGGCCCACACGCACCGGTCGGGCCGAGCGGCGGCGGCATCCCGCTGCCCGACGCCCGCCCGGCTCGCCAGCGGCTGCGCGAGCCCGCCCGCCTGGGCGACCTGCGCCCCGCTGCCCCGCGGCGAGGGCCGGTGCGCGAGCCGGCGCCCCCGCCGCGCCGGGTCCCCGCGCGCCGCTAGCGCGGTTCTTCAGCGCCCCGGGCAGCTCGCGTCGCCGCGGATCGGCGCCGAGAGCGCCGTCAGCCCGACGCGCAGACCGGAAATCGGGTCGCCCTCCCGACGCACCCCGACGCACTGCACCACGGGCAACCCGGGCGCCACCCGCCACGCCACCCGGGCTACGCCACGGGACCCGGCGATCGAGAAGCGCGTGGAGGGGTCATATGCGAGCACCTGCACGCGCCCCGGCCGACGCAGGCGCCCGGCGTTGGCTTGGGCCGAGGACCGGCAGGCCGGCGCCGCGCGGCATCCGCTCAGCAGTGCCGTCAGGCCGCGCGCGTCGCCGCGCGCTTCGGCGGCCAGCAGCTGCACGATCGCCGCCCGTTCCCCGGTGTTGGCGCTCAGGACGCGCGCGAGCAGAGCGCTGATCGCCAGAAAGGCGAGGACCGCGACGGCGATGAGCGCCAGGCGAGCGGGGCGGGACACGAGCTCCATGTTCGCGGACCGGCGCCCCGAATCGGTTCTCGCGCCGCCCGGCGGAGTAGGCTGCCCGGCGTGAAGATCCTCTACAAGCCGTTCGGCATCGTCATCGGCATCCTCTCGGGACTTCTCTCCAAGAAGCTCTTCGAGTTCATCTGGACGAAGATCGACGACGAGCAGCCGCCCAAGCCGACGACCCAGAGCTCACCGTGGCCCAAGGTGATCGGTGCCGCCGTGGTCGAGGGAGTCACCTTCAAGGTGACTCGGGCGGTCGTCGACCGCGCCGGAGCGCGCGGCTTCGAGCACCTCACGGGGGTCTGGCCCGGGCCTAAGATCCCCGACCCGGAGTAGAGCCTCCGCCGCCCCGCAGGACGAAGCCGCGCTCGGCCAGCTCCCCGAGCGCGTCCTCGAAGGCGCCGAAGTCCTGGCCCAGCAGCAGCTCGATCGGCAGTCCGCTCGGACCGTTCGTGCGCAGCCAGCGGCGCAGCACCGCCGCTCCGGCGCGCTCCTCGGCGTCGGCGAGCAGGTGGAGGAGGATCGGGATCTCGGGCCGGTGCTCGAGCTGGCCCGAGACGACCATGAGCGGGTCGGCGTCGAGCACGAGGCAGAGCTCCTCGTCGCTGAGACCGAGGAGATCCATCAGCCGCGCCGCGCCGCCCGAGGCGCCCATCCTCTGCGCTCTAGAAGAGCTGGTTCTCGCCGCCGAAGACCTTGCTCACCGAGCCGTCGGTGAAGATCTCGCGGATCGAGTTCGAGAGCAGGTCGGCACAGGAGAGAACCTGGACGTTCTCGGGCGTTCCCGGCCGGGCGGGGATCGTGTCGGTCACGACGATGCGCTCGAACCCGGAGGAGGCGAGGTTCTCCCACGCGTTGCCCGAGAAGACCGCGTGGGTAGCGGCGGCGAACACGCGGGTGGCGCCCTCGTCGAGCACGGTCTGCGCCGCCGCCTTGAGGGTCCCCGCGGTGTCGATGATGTCGTCGACGATCACCGCGGTGCGGCCCTTGACGTCGCCGATCACGTAGCCGATCTCCGCCACCTGCTGAGCCGGGCGCTCCTTGGTGAGCAGGGCGAGCGGGGCGCCGATCTTCTCCGCGAACTTCTGGTTGAGCTTGGCGCGGCCGACGTCCGGGGCGACGACCACGAGATCCTGGAGCCCCTGGTCGGAGAAGTACTGGCTGAGCATGAAGAGGGCGGTCATATGATCGAGGACGACGTTGAAGAAGCCCTGGATCTGACCGGAGTGCAGATCCATGGTGACGATCCGGTCGATGCCGGCGGCCTCGAGCATGCGCGCCATGAGCCGGGCGGTGATGGGCTCGCGGGGCGCGGACTTCTTGTCCTGGCGCGAGTACCCGTACCACGGCGTGACGGCGATCACGCGGTGCGCCGATCCTCCCTTCGCCGCGTCGACCATGGCCAGGAGCTCCATTACCGCGTCGTTGGCGGTGAGGCCGATCTCCGGGTTGCCGCACGTGGGCTGAACGATGAAGACGTCGGCGCCGCGGATCGACTCCTGGTAGCGGCAGTACACCTCGCCGTTGGAGAAGGTCTTGAGCGTCACCCCACCGAGCTCGACCCCGAGCTTCTCGGCGATCTTGTGCGCGAGCGGCTCGTTGGCGCGCCCCGAGAAGAGCATGAGCCGCTTCTCGTATCCCGTCGCGAGGGCGGTGGAAGGAGTCGCCTGCGTGCCCAGCGCGCTCATCTCGGGGCGAGTCTACGGGAGAAGCGGGACGTCACGAGTCCGGTGCTCCCGGTCGCCGCCGCGCGTAGCCCTCGACGTTGCGCTGCGGCTCGCGCGCGACGCCCAGGGCCCCGGGGGGGACGTCCTCCACGATCACCGATCCGGCGGCGGTGTAGGCGTCGTCGCCAACGCTGACCGGCGCGACGAACGAGGTGTTCACGCCCCCGCGCACGCGCGCGCCGATCCGGGTGCGGTGCTTGGCCACCCCGTCGTAGTTGGCGGTGATCGTGCCGGCGCCGAGGTTGCTCTCCTCCCCCACCTCGGCGTCTCCGACGTAGGAGAGGTGGGGGACCTTGGCGCCGGCCCCGATGAGCGAGTTCTTGATCTCCACGAAGGCGCCGGCCTTGGCCCGCTCGCCCAGTACCGCGCCCGGCCGCAGGTAGGCGAAGGGCCCGACCGTCGCGCCCGCGGCGACATCACAGCCGGTGAGGTAGGAGTGCGGCACGCTCACGTCGTCCCCGAGCGCGGCGTCGATGAGGGTGGAGCCCGGGCCGACGCGGCAGCCGGCGCCCACGCGCGTGGTCCCGTGCAGGCAGGTGAACGGCGCGATCACGGCGTCGGGCTCGATCGCGACCTCTACGTCGATCAGCGTCGAGCCGGGATGAAGGAGTGTGACGCCCGCCCGCTGATGCTCGACATGGATCCGCCGCTGGGCGATCGCCGCGACCTCGGCGAGGTCCACACGATCGTTGACGCCGAGCGTGAGCTCCGGGTCCTCGAGCTCGAGCGCGTGGAGCGTGCCCCCCGCGGCGCGCAGCAGCGGCAGGACGTCCGGAAGGTAGAGCTCGCCCTGCGCGTTGTCGGATTCGAGCCGGTCGAGCGCGTCGCGCAGGAGCACCGGGTCGAAGGCGTAGATCCCCGCGTTGATCTCGTCTATCGCGAGCTCGGCGGGAGTGGCGTCGCCGGCGACCTTGGTCTCGACCACCCGCTCGACGCTCCCGTCGCTCGCGCGGAGCACCCGGCCGTACCCCGTGGGGTCGTCGAGCCGGGAGCTCAGAAGCGTCGCCGCGGCGCCGCTGCTCGCGTGGGCCACGAGACCCTCGATCGCGGCGGCGGTCAGGAGCGGCACGTCGCCCGAGAGCACGAGCACCGGCGCGCCGGCGTCGAAGTGCCCGGCAGCGGCGCGCACCGCGTCGCCCGTGCCCCTCGGCTCGGCCTGGATCGCCAGCTCGACGCCGGCAGGAAGGACAGACTCGAGCGCCCGGTCGGGGGCATCGACGACGATGACGCGACCGGCACCCGCTGCCCGGGCGGCGGCGATCACCCAGAGCAGCATGGGCCGCCCGCACACGGGGTGCAGGACCTTGGGCAGGGCCGAGCGCATGCGCGTGCCGCGTCCCGCGGCGAGGATGACGGCGACCGGGGCGCTCACGGGCGGGATGCTAGCCGCGGGCCTAGAATCGAACGGGCTCGCTGGGGGGTCGTCTAACCGGACAAGACTCCGGCCTTTGAAGCCGGCGATCGGGGTTCAAGTCCCCGCCCCCCAGCCTGAAGCGTGGGCAGCGGACGTTCGAAGATCCTCTCAGGCGCTCGGCAGCCGCGCGCGAAAGGCGCCCCCCTCCGAGCTGGACAGGCAGACCACGTCGCCTCCCGTGGCGCGCGCCAGACGGCGCGCGAGTGCGAGCCCCAAGCCGGCGCCACCTCCCGGCTGGCCGCCGCCGACGCCGGGCTCGAAGATCCGCTCGCGCTCCTCCTCCGGCACGCCGGTCCCGTCGTCGCGGACCGTGAACTCGACCGCTCCGTCCTGGGCGGCGACGCTCACGGTCACGCGGCTACGACCGTGGCGGCAAGCGTTCTCGACGAGCGGAGCGAGCACGCGCTCAGCGAGATCGACGTCGGCGCCCACCCGCAGCGGCGCCGGGGGCGGCTCGAGGCTGACCTGCACGCCGCGCTCGGAGGCGAGCGCCGCGCCGGTCTCCGCCGCGCGCGACGCGGCCTGCGTCGCGTCGCCCGAGCCGCGCCCGAGATCGGCGTCGGCGCGGGCGGCCAGCAGCAGCGTCTCGAGCGTGCGCTCGAGCTGCCCCGCCGCCGCGCGTACCGCACGCAGCGCCGCGCGGTACTCCGTCGGGGAGCGCTCGCGCCGCAGGGCGAGCTCGGCTTCGGCCACGACCTTGGCCAGCGGCGTGCGGAGCTCGTGGGAGAGCTCGGCGGAGAAGCGCTGCTCGTGGCGCAGGCTCGCGGCGAGGCGGTCTAGCAATCCGTCGAAGGTGGCGGCTAGCCGGGTGAGCTCGTCGCGCGGCGGGCCGAGCGCGAAGCGCCGGTCGAGGTCGTGCGCTCCCCAGTCCGCTGCCTCGCTGGTCATCCGCGCCACTGGTCGCAGCGCGCCGTCGATGACGCCGCGTGCGGCGAGGCCGACGAGGACGAGAACCAGAGCGGCGAAGATCAGCGAGCCGACGAGCGCGGTACGCGCGGTGCGCTCGTAGGGCACCAGGGAGGCACCGACCACGAGCGTGCCGAGGCGGCGGCGGGCGCCCATGATGGGGACCGCGTAGAGCCGCGTGTCGCTCCGGCGGCTCGAGATGAAGCGCCGGGGGCCGCCGGCCAGGGAGTCCGCAAGCGCCTGGTCTTCTACCGGAGCGCGGGGACGCTCCAGGGCGCGGCGCTCCGCGTAGACCCACACCTGGCTGTCGACCGCGGCCGCGTCGGGCGCCTCGCCCACACGCAGCCGTCCGTTCAGGGTGGAGAGGGTGGCGAGCTCGGCGGCGGCCCGCGTACGAAGCAGGTTGTCGGCGTCGCGGGCGAGCCGTTGGTCGAGGAAGAGGTTGAACCCCGCGGTCAGCGCGACTAGCGTGGCCAGCGCGCCCACGAGGACGACGACGAGCAGCCGGCTCCGCAGTCCGCGGGGACGCAGCCGGCTCATTCCAGCCGGTAGCCGACCCCGTGCGCGGTGACGATGCGCGGCGGCGCGGGCAGCTGATCGAGCTTGCGCCGCAGGCGGGCGACGTAGACGTCGAGCGTGTTGTCGTGCACGATCGCCCCGTCCGGCCACGCGGCGGCCACGAGCTCTCGCCGGCGCACCGTCGCACCGGACCGGGCTGCGAGCGGCGCGAGCAGCCGAAACTCGGTCGGCGTGAGCGGGACGGTGGTCGATCCCCCCGTCACCGCGTGGTTGACGGGATCGAGCCGCACGCCGGCGACCTCGGCGCCGGTCTCGGCGGGAGCGCTTCGCCGCAGGAGTGCCCGCAGGCGCACCACGAGCTCGGCGAACGCGAACGGCTTGGTCACGTAGTCGTCCGCTCCGGCGTTGAACCCGGCCACGCGGTCGACCACCGCGTCGCGAGCGGTGAGGAAGAGGACCGGGGCGTGGACGCCGCGGGCGCGCAGCGCCTGGCAGACGTCGCGTCCGTCGGCATCGGGAAGGCCGATGTCGACGATGAGGAGGTCGGGCGTCTCCCGACCCACCGACGTGATCGCCTCCGCCCCGGTGGCGACGGTCTCGACGGCGAAGCCCTCCTCGCCGAGGCCGCGCCGCAGCAACCCGCGCAGATCGGGATCGTCTTCGACGACGAGGATCGCCGGGCCGCTCACGTCAGGACTACGGTACCTGCGGGCCGCGCCTCGCGCTCAGGACCCCGGGCGCCTCATTGCTCGCGGAGGATCGCGCCGAGCGGCAGCTTTCGCAGCCCGCGGGTCGCGAGCCCGGTGGCGATCAGAGTGGCGAGGATCGCCGCGCCGGCGAGCGCGGCGAGGAAGGCCCAGGGGATCGCCAGGGCGTCCGGGGGCGGGTCGAAGACGTGCTGGAGCATCGCGACGAGCATCTCGGAGAGCAGCCACCCGAGCACCGCGGCGAGCAGGAGCCCCGCGCCCAGCACGATCCCGGCCTCGGTCCACAGGAAGGCGGAGATGTTCTTCAGCGGCGCACCGACGGCGGCCATGGTGGCGAACTCCTGGCGGCGCTCGGCGATGCCCAGGGCGACGAAGAGCCCCATCGCCCCGGCGGCGAGCAGGATCGCGAAGGCCTCCTCGATGCGGCTGATGCCGGTGAGGTCGACGGTGGTGATCGAGCTCGCGGTCCTGGCGTTCTGCTCCTTGATGTTCTTTACCTCGGTGCCGTCGGCCTTCGTCGCCGCCGCCACCGAGTGGGCGACCGCCACCGGGTCACCCGACGCCTTGGCGAAGACGACGTTCGGCCCGGGGGCGTTCGTGACCTTCTCGAGGTAGGGGAGGTTGGTGACCATGAACGAGTCCTTGGGCGCCGAGGGGAACTCCTGGACGATGCCGGCGACGTGAAACGGCGCGACGTGAAACTTGCCCGTGGCGCGGTCGAGCACGCGCAGGTTGAGCAGGTCTCCGGGCTTCAGCGAGAAGTCCTTGATCGTCTCCTTGGAGACGACGATCCCGTCGGGGGTCGCCTTGAGGCGGGCGATGGTCTCGGCCGCGGTGCTCCCAACGAAGTAGGAGTCGCGCAGCGTGGTCGCCTTGGTGAACGTGGCCGCGTCGATCCCGTAGGTGTCCTGGAGGTCGGGCCCGACGTAGGCGTAGGAATGGTCGAGCGCGGTGCTCGCCTTGACACCGGGCACGCGTGCGATCTTCCCGGCGAGATCCTGGCGCGCGGCCACGCCGGGTGCCGCCGTCGCCGTGACGTCGGCCCCGAGCGTGAGCTGGGCGTCGACGAGCCCCTGCTGGTTGTACGTGGCCGCGAAGACGCCGAGGTTCACGCCGAAGGCGAGCAGCAGCCCGACGACGAGCAGTCCGCGGTTGATCGCCGCCCCGCGGCGTCCGGCGCTGGCGAGCAGGAACCCGCGCCGCGTGCTCGCCCGTCCCCCCGCGGCTCGCCGCGCGAGCGCGGCGAGCGCACGCCCGCGCAGGCGCACGAGCAGCAGCGTCGCGCCGATCCACAGGAGCGCGGGAGCGAAGAACATGTAGACCGAGAGGGAGAGCGTCGGGTTCGAGTCGGGGTTGACGACCGCCGAGAAGCCCGTGCTGGCCGTGAGCCAGTAGATGAGGCCGCTGAGGGCAAGCGCGATCACGTCGAGGTAGAGCTTCTGCCACAGCGGAGTGCGCTCGCGCCGGGCGCCACGACGCCCCTCGCTGACGCTCGCCCGCAGCGAGGAGAGGCTCGCCCCGATCCGGGCGACGGCGGCGCCGGCGATCGCGACGAGGACGCACACGGCGATCGTGACCAGAGCCCGGCCGGTGGTCAGGTGCGCTCCACCCGCGACGAGCAGCTCGACGGCGCCGAACGCCACCGCGGCCCCGAGCAGGCCGGCGATCACCCCGACGACGGCGCTCTCCACGCCGGCGAGGACGAAGAGGGCGCGGCGCGTGGATCCGCGGGCGCGGAGCAGGGCGAGATCCCTCCGGTCGCGTTCGACCGTGCCCAGAGCGGCAAGGTAGGCGAGCCCGAGCGCGATGAGCGCTCCGGGCACCGCGAGCATGATGTAGAGCGTCTCGGCGTAGAGCGCGTCGCCCGCCGCCGTGGTCAGGGAGTCCGAGAGGTTGTCGACGAACTGGACCTGGCCGGGGAGGCTGCGCTCGATGCGGTTACGCGTCTGGGTGGCGCGCGTGAGCGCGGCGCTCGGGCTCCCCCCACTCAGGGCGCCGGGATCGAGCTGGGCCTGCACCTGCCACTGGACCCCGTCGAGCGCGCCGGGCTGGGCGCTCGAGCCGACGTTGGCGGCCGTGATCGTGCGCAGTCCCGGAGCCAGGCTCTTCGCGAAGGTGGCGAGCGGGACGATCGCGATATTCGCCGGCGGCTGCGCGGGCGCCGGGCCGAGCTGCGGGTTCAGCGGCTGGAAGAGCTTGTCGGGGGAGGTCACGATCGCGACGCCCGAGACAGTGAACGTCCGGGGCGGCGCGCCGGGACGCGTACTCAGCGTCACCGTGTCGCCGACGCGGGCCTGCAACGTCGCTGCCATCTGCTGGTCGAGGACCACCCCGCCTTCGCGCAGTCCACCCTGCAGCACCCGGAACGTTTGGATGTGGGTCCGATAGTCGGGTCCCACGGCGAGGATCGCCCCGTTGCCCGCGCTCGTGTTGCCTGCCGGACCGCGGTGGGTGGCGGTAGTGAGCGGGGCCGTCGCCGTGGCCGAGGCCTGGAGCACACCGGGCTGCCGAGCCACCGCGGCGGCGACCCGCTGATCCGCGGCGTACGAGGAGACCGGCCCCTGCAGATCGAGCGGGACCTCGCGCACGGCGCTGCCGCTCACCGTGCGCAGGGAGTTGCCGACGAAGAGGAGCATGCCGCCGAGCAGGGCGACCGAGGCGGCGAGCACGACGATCCGAATCACGGTCTTGCCGGGCGCGCGGAGGAGCCCGGCGGTGGCGAGGCGCAGCGAGGTGATCATGCGAGGGTGTGCTCCTCACGGACCCGCCCGTCGACCAGCTCGACCATGCGCGAGGCGCGGGCGGCGACGTCGGCGTCGTGGGTGGCGGTGATGAGGGCGAAGCCGAACTCCGCCTGCAGAGCGTCGACGAGGTCGAGCACGCGGCCTCCGGTGTCCGAGTCGAGATGTCCGGTGGGCTCGTCGCAGAGCAGGAGCTCGGGCGACTGCCCGAGGGCGCGGGCGATCGCCACGCGCTGGGCCTCGCCGCCCGAGAGCTCCGAGGGCAGGGAGTCGAGCTTGGCGCCGAGGCCGACGAGGCCCAGGAGCTCCTCGGGCGTCCGCGCAGCGCCGGCGCCCGAACCGGCATCGGCGGCGCGCAGCGCGTAGGCGACGTTCTCGTACGCGGTGAAGTGGGGCAGGAGGTTGGCGCCCTGGAAGACATAGGCGATGCCCTGAGCGCGAGCGCGGCCGCGGGCCGCGGCGTCGAGGGAGGAGAGCGCCTCACCGCGCCAGCTCACCGTGCCCGAGGTCGGCAGGACGAGGCCGCCGAGGACGTGGAGGAGCGTCGTCTTGCCCGAGCCCGAGCGGCCCCACAGCGCCAGGCTCTCCGCGCCATGAACGGCGAGGTCGATCTCGTGGAGCGCCCGCACCTCGGAGTCCCCGCTCCCGTAGACGATGCTCACCCGCTTGCAGGCCGCGAGCGCGCTCGTGCCCAGCGCCGAGGCGGTCATGCGGCCACCCGTCCGTCGCGCAGCTCGATGACGCGGTCGGCGCCCGCGGCCACCCGCTCGGAGTGCGTGACCACGGCGACGGCGCTGCCGTAGTCGGCGCGCAGGGCCTGGAGGGCATCGAGCACGATGCGCTCGTTGCCCTGGTCGAGCTCGCCCGTCGGCTCGTCGGCGAGGACGAGCGGAGCACGGCGCGCGGCCGCGGCGGCGATCGCCACGCGCTGCTGCTCGCCGCCGGAGAGCGCCGCGGCACGATTGCCGCGGCGGGCGGCGAGTCCGAAGGCGTCGAGCGCCGCGGCGGCCGCTCCCTCGGGGTCCTCGCGACGGGCGATGCGGAGCCCGATGGCCACGTTCTCCTGGGCCGAGAGCGCCGGCCACAGGTTGTCGCTCTGGAAGATCACGGCGAGCTCCGTCGCTCGGTAGGCCGCGAGCTCGGCCTCGTCGAGGCGACCCAACGAGCGGCCGAAGGCGCGCACCTCTCCGGCGGAGGGCTCATCCAGGCCCGCGGCAAGCGCGAGGAACGTGCTCTTGCCACAGCCCGACGGGCCGAGCACGGCGACTATCTCTCCGCGCTCGATTCGCAGGTCGAGCCCGCGGAGCGCGACGGTCTCCACGGGACCCGAGCGGTAGATCTTGAACACGTCGTGGCATTCGAGCGCCGGCCACTGGAGCGGCGCGGCCTCTCGCTCGGGCTCGACGTAGAGGCTCTTCACCTCCATCGGAAGCTCGCGATCATCATCTTGTAGGCGTCGACGTTGTCCACGCCCTTCGCGGTGCCGAGGTCGACGGTCGCGACCTTGCTCGCGTGGGAGAGCACGTAGCGGTCGACGACGAGCGTGACGCGCTTGCCGGTCACGGGGTTCGGAGCGCTCTGCGTCGAGTAGGAGACCTTGACCGCCGGGCCGCTCTTCAACGTGACGGCCTGGGGAGTCGCCGCCTGGAGCGAGGGACTCGCCGCCCTGAGCTTGTTCAACTGCACGGCGACGGTGGTCGGCGTGGGGGCCGAGCCCGAGGCGACCACGATGTGCACGAGGTTGTTCTTGTCCTGCAGGGTGACGTCCCGGCCACCGCCACGCTGCGCCCAGCCCTCGGGATAGACCATGGAGTAGCCGGCGGCGGGGTCGGCGAGCGTCAAGAAGTTCTGGTTGTCGGGGATGTCCCCCGTGGCGGCGGACTTGGCGTCGGCGGAGAGCGCTCCGGAGCTCGACCCGGAGGCCGATCCCGATCCGGACTTCGACGAGCCGCCGCAGCCCACGACGAGTGCGGCGAGCGCGAGCGCGATCAGCGAGAGGGTTCGCTGGATGGTGAACATGGGACGCATACTGCCGCCGTTCCCCTGAACGCCTCCTGAACGGAAGGAGTGCTCTAGCAGCGTGGGTTGAGACGGCGAGGAGCCGGTGTGCGGACCCGAGAATCCGCGAGGCGCAGCACACCGTCGGCGAGTCGTGCGGAACCCGAAGCGCTCAGTCGTCCGGCGCGGAGCTCGACCACGAAGGCGCTGGAGCCACGAATCCGATGGTTCTCCCAGCCTGTGGCGCTTCCCGGGTAGCGCGTCAGGCGCCGAAGCGGGAGGCCCGCCAGGCGAGCGAAGCGCCGCTCGACGGCGGGTGCGCCGCCGGAGTCGTCGACCACCCCGAGCGGTTGGTGGAACCAGATGGCGATGCGGGGCCGGATCCGCAGCATCAGCCGCTGGGCCGCTCGGGACTCCGGCTCAGACAGCGCCCGAGCTCCTGAGTATTGCTGGTCTCCGCGGTGGCCTAGCGGACGCCATCCCAGCGGAAAGTTGCGGTTGAGATCGACCCCTCGAGCGTTCTGACGCGTCCCGGCGGCCACCCCGTCGGGGTTAAGGTCCTGGAGGATCCAGATCGCGGTCTGGCCCGACGGACGAGCGTCGATGAGAGCTCGTACTACGCGCAGGCCGGCCGACTCATCCCCGTGGATCGCACCCACCACGAGGAGAGGGCGCGCGGCGCGCCGATCGCCCAGTACGGTCACCCGGATCGGGCGACCCTGCACCGAGCGTCCCACCACGAGCTCGTGGCGCGGGCACGCCGACGGACGAGGCTCGCGAGGCCGGCGGTCCGGTATCGCCGCTCCCGGCCTCGAGCGTTGCGGGGCGCGCCGTGGACCCAAGCCGCTATGCGGCGCCGCCCGAACCAGGAGGGCCGCTCCCGCTGCGAGCATGATCAACGCGATGGCCGCGGCTCCCCTCCGGCTCCACACGTCGGCGCCTCCTCCGGTTGACAACACAGACGCTAAGGAGAATCGCACCGCCGGATCATCGGCCTCAGAGAACCCAGCGCCGTCATCACCCCGGCCCGCGGTCCCAGTGGACGGCGAGGACCAGCACGCCAAGAAACGACGCCCACCGGAGAGCAGACGTCACGCCGGTTTGGGAGCCAGGGCTCTAAGTTCGCGGTGTCGCCCATTGGGGCTTGTCGCGGTTGTGGCGGGTGGGCGGCGGGCGCGGGCGATGCCGCCTTCGTGCTCGAGTAGCTCGATCTCTATGTCGCTGAACCCGGTGTCCCCGAGCGCGGCCTTCCACCAGGCGGCGTTGGCCGGGTGCTCCCAGCGGCCGCTGAGGTAGCGCGCGGCGTTTCGCGCGAGTCGCCAGAGCCCGGCGGGGCCCCGGTGGAGCATGGCGGTGATCTTGTCGGCCAGGACGCGGCGGTCTCGGCGGCCGCTCAGCGTGACGCTGAACATCATGTCGGCGATGACGAGGCGTCCGCCCGGTTTGAGCACCCGGAACGCCTCGTGCAGCGCCCGGTGCTTGTCTCGGTCGCGGAGATGGTGAAGGCAGTAGTTGGAGACCACGACGTCGGCCACGCCGTCCATGAGGGGCAGGCTCGTCGCCGAGGCCGTGACGCTGCGCAGGTTGGCTAGCGCGCCGCTCGCCGCCTTTGCCTCCAGGTAGCGGGTCATGGCCGCCGAGACGTCGATCGCCCACACGGCCTCGACGCGCGGGGCGATGGCTAGAGCGAGAAGGCCGGTGCCGGCGCCGACGTCGACCACCGTCTCCTCCGGGGTGAGCTCCGCGAGCTCCACGATGCGGTCGCGTAGGAGCTGAAAGCCGGGTTGGCGGGAGATCTCCTCGGCGTCGCCGACGTGGTGATCCCAGTTCTTGGCTCTCGGCGTCATCTTTTGTTCTTAGCCAGACCACATAAACGGCGCGTGTGAAGCGGGCGAGAATGCTGTCATCCGCCCCTTGAGCTTCTAAGGTCGTCGCGGTGCCCGGCGTGCGACACTCCCCACGTTCGCGCCGTTCGGCCGGCCGTTCCTCGCTCCGGCGAGCCGCCGGTTCCCTGCTGCTCGTCCTTGGCCTCCTCGGCGGCGGCGCATGGTTGACGGCCTCGCGCGCCGATCACCGCCCGCGCCCCCGGGCCACCCCCGCCGGCTCGCTGCTCTTCCGCGCCGGCGATCGCGTGCTCGCGCGCATCCCGCTCGGGCCACTCGAGGGCGCCGCCGGTGTGGACACCAGGCGCCTGGCGGAAGCCGTGCAGCGTGCGATACCACGTGGGGCGCTCGTCACTCGAGGCGCCGCACGCATCGCCTACCGCTACGACCGCGCGCAGGCCGCGAGCCAGGCAACGCGCGCTTCACGTGCGGGCGCCACCATCGAGGTCCCGGAGCGAGCGATATCGGCTGGCATACGCGCGCCCGTGATCGCCCAGAAGCTGCCCAACGACTGCGAAGCGACCGCGCTGGAGATCCTCCTGGCGACCACGGGCGTGTCGGTGGACCAGTTCCGCCTGCAAGCGGAGATGCCGCGCAGCGGCCCGCTCGACCCCATCGGATCCGGGGCGCAGCAGATCTGGGGCGATCCCGAGCAGGGGTTCGTAGGGCGCCCGCAGGGCGGCGGCCCGGCGGGTGGCTTTGGCGTCTATCCCCCGGCGGTCGCCGCCCTCGCCGCGCGCCACCGACGCCCGCTCCAGGACATCACCGCCACCACCCCCGCGACCGTCTATCGCCGCCTGCTCGCCGGCCACGCTGTCATGGCGTGGATCGCACTCTCCCACGGCCCCTACGGGCGCTGGCGGGCCCCCTCCGGACGCCCCATCCAGGTCAACTTCGGAGAGCACACCGTGGTGCTCACCGGGATACGCCGTGACGGACGCCTCACCCTCGTCAACCCACTCAACGGCACCCGCGAGACCTGGACGAAGCAAGACTTCTCCACGCGCTGGAAGGAACTCGGCCGCAAGGCACTCACGAGCTGAGCGCGGGTCCGGCGGCAGCAACCCATGGCTTCGCCCCCGAAGGGCTTCACGCCGCTGTCCTACGGTGCGAGAACGGTGTCGCTGCTCCTCAGGCTGGATCGCCTTCCCATCCGCGTGCGCGTGACGCTGACGTTCACGGCGGCCATGGCCGTACTCCTCGCCGCCACCGGCTCCTTCCTCTACCTGCGCCTGGCCGGCGAGCTGGGCGCCACCCTCGACCGAGGACTCCGCTCGCGAGCGGGCGACGTGATCGCCCTCGTGAGTCAGGCGGATTCCGGACTCGCCCAGGCGGGACAAAGCCCGCTCACCAAGCGCGGGGAGAATCTCGCGCAGATCTTCGATCTCTCGGGGCACGTGGTCGACGCCCCTCCACCGCTGCGCCGCCGGCCGCTGTTGAGCGGCGCGGAGCGGCGGCAGGCGGCTTCGCGCACGACCTTCGTCGATCACTCCCGCTCTCCTTTGGACGGGAAGCCGATCCGCCTGCTGGCGACTGCCACGATCGCACAGGACCGCCGCCTGATCGTCGTCGTGGGCGCTTCGCTCCAGCCGCGTGACGACGCGCTGGCAAAGCTGCGCGGGCTGTTGCTCCTCGGCGGCCCGATCGCCCTGCTACTCGCCTCTCTGGCGGGATACGGCGCGGCCGCCGGAGCCCTGCGACCGATGGACTCGATGCGCCGGCGAGCCGGCGAGATAAACGCCGGTGTTCCAGGTCGCCGGCTTCCGGTTCCCCCATCGCGCGACGAGGTGGCCCGCCTCGGCGAGACTCTCAACGACATGCTCGAGCGCCTCGAGGATGCGCTGGCGCGAGAGCGGCGGTTCGTGGCCGACGCGAGCCACGAGCTACGCACTCCGCTCGCCATCCTCAAGGGCGAGCTGGAGCTTGCTCTTCACCCGACGAAGTCGCTGGAAGCGATACGCGAAGCGGTGAGCTCGGCGGCAGAGGAGACCGATCGGCTGGTCGAGCTCGCCGAGGATCTCCTCGTACTCGCTCGCCTGGAGCAGGGTCGTCTGCCCGTCCGTACCTCGCTGATCAACGCGCGGGACCTCCTTGAAGGCATCGCCCGCCGTTACGCCCGCCGGGCCGAGGGGGAGCACATCAGGGTGATGTGCCACGGGTCGCCCGATCTCACGGTGACCGCGGATCGTCTTCGTCTCGAGCAGGCCCTGAGCAATCTCGTCGAGAACGCGCTCCAACACGGCCGGGGAACCGTGGAGCTCGAGGCCGTCGCCGTCGACGACGAGGTCGAGCTCCACGTGCGCGACCGCGGCCCCGGGTTTCCTGCCGCGCTGCGCGAGGTTGCGTTCGAGCGCTTCACGCGCGGGGACTCCGCCCGCGGACGAGGCGGTACGGGGCTGGGCATGGCAATCGTCGTCGCCATCGCCGAGGCGCACAACGGAGTCGCCCGTGTCGGCGACCGGCCGGGCGGAGGCGCCGATGTGTCGCTCGCGCTGCCCGGCGACCCCGCCCCGGAGGCGCATTCATCTGCGCTTCATCCGCGCCGGTAACGCTCGGTGTCGTGCGCGTGCTGGTCGTCGAAGACGAAGTGAAGATGGCGAGCCTCGTCCGGCGCGGCCTCCGCGCCGACGGCATGGCGGCCGACGTGGCGATCACAGGCGAGGATGCGCTGTGGATGGCCGGCGCGACGGAGTACGACGCGATCGTGCTCGACGTCATGCTCCCGGGGATGGACGGCTTCGAGGCGTGCGAGCGGTTGCGGGCCGATGGAGTCTGCGCGCCCGTGCTCATGCTGACCGCGCGCGACGCGGTGGATGACCGGGTCAAGGGCTTGGACAAGGGAGCCGACGACTACCTACTGAAGCCCTTCTCCTTCGCTGAGCTGACCGCGCGCCTGCGAGCGCTCGTGCGCCGCGGACGCTTGGAGCGGGCGACCGTGCTTCAAGCCGGCGATCTCCATCTCGACCCTGCCTCCAAGCGCGTCTGGCGTGGCAGCGCCGAGATCTCGCTCTCGGCGAAGGAGTTCGCCCTCCTCGAGACCTTCATGCGCCGGCCCGGAGCCGTGCTCGACCGCTTCCAGATCCTCGAGCACGCCTGGGACCACGACTACGAGAACCGCTCGAACGTCGTGGATGTCTACGTGCGCTACCTGCGCGACAAGATCGACCGCCCCTTCGAGGTGGAGTCGATCGTGACGGTGCGCGGAGCGGGATACCGGCTGCGCGCCGACGGCGGCAGTCCCTGCGCCTAAGCTAAGGGTCACGTCGAGGCGGCGTCGGAACGACAAAGGCCCCGGTCCGACGGTCGCCGAACCGGGGCCTCCCGTCGGTCAGTCCGGGGGGCGGTTACTCCTGACCCTGGAACTGATGGTCGGCGTTGGCGTTGCCGGGCTCATCGGCGTGACCGCCGGGCCCGTCGTTGTTCGCGGCGGACTCGCCAGAGCCCTCCGGTGCGTTCTCTCTCGAGCTCTCCGAGCTCTTCGAGCCCTTGACGTCCGGAGTGCTCTGGTCGCCGCTCTGGACGTTGTCGCGATCCGGCCCGGTCGGCTCGGCGGCGCGCGTCGACCTGTGGGTGGCCGAGTGGTGGGACTTGTGGACTGCCTTGTGGTGAGATGAGGCCGCGCTGGCGATGGCAGAGCCGCCCAGGGCGAGCGCCCCGAGCGCCGCGACGGCGCCCACACCGGTTTTGATGCGCTTGAGCATGTGCTGCTCCTTTGTTGGTGATTGACCAAGCGGCGGAGAAGCTAGGAGGCATCGGTGAGTCCGGGGTGAGACGGTGAGCTCAGGATGAGAGGTCGCCTTCTCATCGCGTTCTTACCCGCGATCGGCACACTGGCTGCGTGCTCGCGCCCTCCTCCGTGCCGGTATTCGGATTCCCCGTCGCCGGTGGGCTTCTCATGTCCGTGCGGGCGATGAGCCCGAGGTGCGAAGGATGAAGCGCCTCGATCGGCGGCGCTCGCGTTCGTGAAGGCGGCGCAAGCTCGAGTGGGCTGGCTCGGACTCGCGATCCTGCTCGTCGTCGGGATCACCTACGCGGCGATCGCGCTGGCGCGGCGATCGGCGCCGCCCCCTCGGCCGGTACCGAACCGAGCCTTTCGTACGGCGGTACGGCCGGACGCCCCGGCCACCGTGTGGGCCGTGGGGGACGGTGCCGACGGAGGCGCGGCCGCTCGTGCGGTTGCACGCCGCATCGCGGCCGGCCGTCCCGACCGTGTGCTCTTCCTCGGCGACGTCTACCCCGATGGCACGGCGTCCGACTTCCGGGGCGGGTTTCGGTCCGTCTACGGATCCCTAGCTCGCCGGACGGCCCCGACGCCCGGCAACCATGACTGGCCGAATCACGACGTCGGATACGACCCCTACTGGCGATCCGTCACCGGAGCCGCCACCCCACCGTGGTACGCGTTTCGGGTCGGCGGCTGGGAGGTGCTGAGCTTGAACTCCGAGGCACCGCACGGGGCGGACTCGGCGCAGCTGCGCTGGCTGCGCGCCCGGCTGCGCTCGGACACAGGGACCTGCCGGCTGGCCTTCTGGCACCGACCGCTGCACAGCGCCGGGCTGCACGGTGACCAGCACGACGTCGCGCCGCTGGAGGATGCGCTCGTCGGACATGCCGCACTCGTGCTCAACGGCCACGACCACGACCTCCAACGGTTGCGCCCGGCTCGCGGGATCGTCTCCCTGGTCGTCGGCGCCGGCGGACACGGACGCTACGGAGTCAACTCGGGCGACCCACGCCTGGCCTTCGCGAACGACTCGGTGTACGGCGCGCTGCGGATGCGGCTCCAGCCGCGCCGTGCAACGCTCGAGTTCGTCGCGGCCGACGGCAAATCTCTGGATCAGTCTTCCGTCGGGTGCCGTCCCGCGTCCTCAGTGCGATCCCCTGGGCGCCATCGACAGGGACCGTAACGGCTCCGGTCAGTCCTCAGGGTGGTATCGAGATCCTGACCGTCGGGCTCGCTCCGTCGACCACTTTTCTCTCGCGCCGCGCGGGCACGCGACCCGCGAGCGTGTGTAGGAGGCGCCCCGCGGACGTCGCGGTTGAGTGGCGACCCTGCGCTTGCGCCTGGCAGCCTGTACGGGCATCCCTGCCCCGAGGCGGTAGCTGAGCACCATCCCCGCGGCGAGGAGCGCCACGACGATAAGGATCGCGCTGGCTACGAGCACGATGAGGACCGGCGAGATGAGGGCAGAGGCCAGAGGCATGGGCACAAAAGGGGGCCTCTCGAACGGGCTTCGAAGTGAGTCTCCCGAGCGATCATGAAACGAAGGTGAGCGCATCCCTCTTCATCAGTCGACCAGGGTCCGACTGATCGTCCGAGCCCCCTCCTGGACGATGATCTCGCCTCCGCCCCGCGCTTCGAGGTACGCGCGAGCCTCCGCCTCGGCATGCTCGATGCTGCCGTAGGAGGACGGTGGCCTCCGGGCGGTGACGTCCCTCACGAGCCACCCGCCTCGCCGCCCCGGCACGACGGTGAGCCGGCGCATGTCTAGCGAAAGACTCCGTTGTGCCCGAGCGAATAGCGCCCGGGTTGCGGATAGACGCTCAGGCCGTGCGGTCCCAGGCCGACCGGGATCCGGGCCAGTAGACGCCCGGAGGCGGTGTCGATGGCGTACACCTCGGCGTTGTAGCGGCCCGAGAGCCAGAGGACGCGCCCGTCGGCCGATAGACCGCCCATGTCGGGTGAGCCGCCACCGGGCAGGCGCCACTTCCTCATCACCTGCCCGGTGGCGAAGGAGATGAGCGAGACCGAGCCCTCCATGCGGTTGGAGACATAGAGGACCTTGGAGTCCCGGCTCGCGTACAGGCCGTGCGCCCCGGCGCCGGTCGGCATGAGCCGCCGCACCGCGAAGGAGCGCGCGTCGATCACCCAGACGCCGTTCGAGGCCATGTCGGCCACGTAGAAGGTGCGCCCGTCGGGCGAGAGCTTGACGTCCTGGGGCATCGCGCCCGGTCTCAGCGGAACGCGGCGCACGACTCGCTGGGCCGCGATGTCGACCACGAGCATCTGGCCGGAGAACTCGCACGAGGCGAGGGCGAAGCGACCGTCGGCGGTGAAGTCCATGTGGTCCACCCCGGGACAGTGCACGGGCAGCGAGTGCGTCAGCCGCATGGAGTGCGGGTCGCGGAAGTCGAGGCGCTCGAGCTGCTCGGCCACCACGATGGCGTGCCCCCCGTCGGGAGCGAAGTACAGGTTGTAGGGGTCGGCGACGGGAACCGGAGCACCGTGGCGCCCGGTGCGCGGGTCGATCGGGGTCAGCGAGTTGCCCTTGTCGTTGTCGACCCACAGCGTCTTCAGGTCGTAGGACGGGGTCACGTGCTGCGGCTGCGCCCCGACCGCGAAGTGATCGACGACCTTGTAGGTGGCAGGGTCGATCACGTCGACCGTGTTGCTCGTCGAGTTCGGTACGTAGATGCGCGGCGGATCGGCGCGCACGACGGGCGAGAGCGCCCCCGGACGGTCGGCCGCGTAGACGTCGTGGGAGTCGAGGAGGGACGGGACGCGGTACGACGCCGGCGGGGTGCGAGGCATCGCCGGCACCGGCACCGGCACCGGCACCGGAGCGAGCGCCCGAAGCGCCGGCGCCGAGCGCCGCGCGGGCGATCGCCCGTCGTCGTCGGCGTAGGCGACCGCGGCGAACAGCGCCATCACGATGCACAGCACCGCGACTGCGCGCCGCTGACGTATCCGGACGCGCGCGGCAGCCGACGGACGCCGCCGTGCGCGGCGCCGGGAGGACCGGCGCGTGAATCGGCGGGGATCGGGTCTCACCGGCACCGACCCTAGTGCCGCGCCCCTGACAGGAGCCTGAACGCCGTGGCCTCCGGGCCGAGCCGACCTCTACGCCACGACAGGCCGGTGTTCGGTCGTCAAAGTGGTCACCGGAAGTCCGAGGCGCACGATCCGGTGCGGCAGGTCGACGTGCAGCCAGCTCGATACGCCGTGGGGGTGCGTGGCGAGCATGATCTCGTCGAACTGACCCGTGCGGAGAGTCTCCTCGATGGCGTCCATGGCGTCGTGCCTGATCGACACGGAGCCGCCCACCGGACTGCCGGCGGCCTCCTCGACCAGCGGCAGGGCGTTGGCAAGCACCTGCTCGGCCTCGGTGACCTTGTCGTGGCGTTCGGGATGAGTGGGGTGCCACTCGGCCGGAGCGGGATTGGGGATGAGGAGCCGGAATCCCGCGGGGGCACGCGCGGCACGACCGCGGATCGCGTCGAGCAGCGCCGGCGTGGCCACCGCACCGTCGCTGACCACGAGCACGGCCGCTGCGCTCGCGGATTGCGGCGGCGACGCGGGAGTCTGGTCCACGCGGCTCCTCGTGAGGTAGACGACCAAGGCCGAGATCGCGACGAGAAAGATCGCGCTTGTTCCCACCGTGCCGACGCCGAGCCCGCCGTCGTGAGGTGACTGGGAGAAGCCGTCGCCGAGCGAGGCGCCGAGCGGGCGCGTCAGGATGTACGCGAGCCAAAAGGCGAGGACGGCGTTCAGCTTCACCCCGAAGTGCGCGGCCGTCACCGCCGCGATCACTCCCCCGAAGACGAGCGCCGAGAACCAATACCCGAGGCCGAGCTTCTCGGCGGCCAGGTCGCCGCCGGCGGTGCCGAGGGCGAAGGTGAAGAGAATGGCCAGCCAGTAGAAAGCCTCTCGCTGGGTCGTGTGGATCGTGTGGATGGACAGGGTCCGCTCGAACCCGAACCACACGGCAAACGTCGCCGCCAACGCCACGCTGAAGCCGATCGTCGTCGTCACCAGGGAGATGCCGAGGTTGTCGGTCAGGTTGTCGGTGATCAGCGTCCCCACGACGCTGAGGAGCACGACCGCGAGCCAGTAGATTCCCGGCACGTAGCGGCGCTTGCGGAACTGGACGACGAGCACGAGGCCGAGTAGCGCGCCCATGACGATCGAAGTGCCGGTCAGCCCCAGGTGCAGATTCGTGTTGAGGAAGTCGGCCGCGGTCTCGCCGACCGTCGTGCACAGGATCTTGATGACCCAGAAGTAGAGGGTTACTTCAGGAACTTTGTTCAGCATCCGGCGGCCGAGCTGCCGGTCGTGCGGGTGGCCTGGGTGCTGCTGGCTGAGGGTCGTTGTCATGGGCGGCGATGCTGGCAGGAGCGCTCTGACGACAACCTGAATGCAAGGCGGCTGTCTACCGCGCGTGGCGGTAGAGCCGCGCGAGGCGCTCGGGAGGCACCCCGGCGAGGAACAACCAGCGGATCACGACCCAGGAGGCGACGGTGCGCGGGACCCCGAACGCGCGCCAGCGCCGGCTCGAGGTGACGGCGGGCCCGGGCAGGCAGGCGGTCCTTCCCGCCCGCTCGAGGCGGCGCACGAGCTCGTAGTCCTCCATGATCGCCAGCTCGCGGTAGCCGCCGAGCGCCGCGAAGGCCGAGGCGCGCAGCCACAGCGCGGAGTCGCCGTAGTAGACGCGGGCGCGGCGCTGCAGCTCGTACCAGGCGCCCAGCACGCGCGAGAAGCGGTCCTCCCCGTCGAAGCGCAGCGCGAAGTTCCCCCCGAGCAGCTCGAAGTCCGCGAGCGCCGCGCGCAGAGAGGAGTAGGCGCTCGCGGGCAGGCGGCTGTCGGCGTGCAGGAAGAGCAGGAGCTCGCCGGCCGCCTCGCGCGCGCCGGCGTTCATCTGAGCCGCGCGTCCGCGCGGCGTGTCGCAGAGCACCCGCGGGCGGAGGGGGTGGGCGGCGGCGAGCGCGGGCGTCCCGTCGCTCGAGCCCCCGTCGACGATCAGCACCTCGAAGCGCCCGGGCAGGCCGGCGAGGTGATCGAGGAGCGCGGGGAGCTCCGGCGCCTCGTCGAGGACGGGAACGACGATCGAGACGAGCGGCGGCGTGCTCACCGAGGCCCAAGCAGATCGGCGACATCGGGCGGCAGCCCGGGATCGGCGAGCATGGCCTGAGCGTCCTCCGGGGTGTCGAGGTCGCGCTCGGCGCGCAGCAGGCCGAGCGGCAGGCTGCCCGCCTGCGCCGCGGCGAGGGTGAGCGTCCACACCTCAGGGCCGCCCCACGCCTCGGTGGGCAGGGCGAACAGCGCGGGCTGGAGCTCGCGCAACCCCATGAGATACCACCCGCCGTCGAGCGCGGGCCCGAGGGAGACCTCGCAGCCGTCGGCGAGATCGGAGAGGGCGGCGGCGGCGTGGCGCGCGCTCAGGCGCGGCAGGTCGGTGCCGGCGATGAGCAACGGTCCGGGATGCTCGCCGAGCACCCGGGCGCTCGCCGCGGTGAGCCGCTGCCCGAGGTCCTCGCCCTCCTGGGCGAGGAGGCGGGTGCCGGCGGGAACGAGCGCGCGCAGCTCCTCCTCTCGATCGGGGGGATCGAAGGCGAGCCACACGGCGCCCGGGGCCACCTCGTGCGCCCACGCCGCGGCGCGCCGAATGAGTCCGGCCTGGAGGCGCGCGCAGCCCTCGGGCCCGAGCAGCGGCTCGAGGCGCGTCTTGCAGCGCCCGGGGACCGGCGCCCGGGCCATGATGAGCGCGGCGGCGCCCGCCGCCGCGCTCATTCGGACTCGAAGCGGTAGACGACGCCCGCGGGCGCCGGCGAGCGCTCGCTCAGCCGCGGCAGGGCGGCGCGCAGCACGCCGGCGAAGATGCCGGTGCTCTCCCCCATCAGTCGGATGAGCTCGGACACCGGCGTCGGTTCCTCGGGCCTCACGCCGTTGGCGTAGTCCGTGGCGAATCCGAGGAGCGCGAAGGGCAGCTCGAGCTCGCCGCACAAGACGGTCTCGGGGCCGCCGGTCTGGCTCACCGCGGTGACGCCGCACGCCGCCAGGCCGCGGATCTCCGCCCGCGTGTTGAACCGCGGCCCGTCGACGTGCCCGTAGCAGCCGCCGTCGCGCGCGGCGTGGCCGGCCTCCCCGGCGCCGGCGAGCAGCGCGTCGCGGAGCTCCGCGGAGTACGGGCGATCGTAGATCCAGTGCCCGCGCGCGCGGTCGCCGGCCTCGGTGAAGAACGTGCACGGCGAGCCGTCGGGCAGCCGGTTGGAGAGGAAGTGCAGGTCGTCGAAGACCACGAGCGAGCCGAGCGGGACGTCGCGATCGACGGCCCCGCACGCGGTGCAACCGATCACCGCGCGCGCGCCGAGCTCGTGCAGCGCCCAGACGTTGGCGCGAAACGCCACGTGGTTGGAGAGGCGAACGTGTCCCTCGCCGTGGCGCGAGACGTGCAGCACCTCCTCCCCGGCGAAGCGCCCGCGCGTGAGGGCCGCGGGGCCGAAGGGCGTCTCGAGCGCGAGCGACTCCGTCTCGGCCAGGTCGGGGAGCGCGTAGGTGCCCGAGCCCGTGATGATCCCGATCGCCATCGCGGCGGCGATCCTAGACCGCGCAGTGGAAGGCCGCGGGCAGGCTCCCGTCGTCCTGGCGCAGCTTGAGGAAGCGCTCGACGATCCGGCGCTTGGCCTCGGCGAGTGAGACCTCGCCGGAAGCCACGAGCAGGTCGGGGCTCGTGGCGAGGTCGCCGCCCACCGGGTGCCAGTGGGCGCCGTCGGCGGTGATCGTGAGCTCGGGGACCATGACCGCGTCGGTGACCTCCATCCCGTCCGCGGCCAAGCCGCGGTGCACGAGCGGGCGCACGGCGAAGTCCTCCCCGACGATCCCCAGCGCGGCGAGCTTCTCCCGGAGCTCCTCTCCCTCCCCGTGGTTCTCGGGCGTCTCGGTCATCGCCACCCGGACGGGCAGCCCGAGCTCGCGCGCGAGCGCGATGCCGTCCATCGCCTTGCGCCACGAGCCCGCGCCGCGGTGCACGTCGTGGGTCTCCGGGCGCGCGCCGTCGATCGAGCTCTGGAGCGTGAGCCGCTCGCGGCCGGCGAGGCGCTCGAGCTCCTGGCGGCGGCGGCCGTGGAGGAAGAGCATCGCGTTGGTCAGGCACACCGTGCTCAGACGCACGGAGGCGTACTCGAGCATGGGCACGATGTCGGGCTCGACGAACGGCTCTCCGCCCGTGACGTAGAGCTCCTCGAAGCCCTCTCCCACCGCCTCGTCGACCAGCGCGCAGAAGCGCTCGAGCCCGATGGAGCGCGGCCGGGCGCGGGGGGAGGAGGCCACCGCGCAGTAGTCGCAGGCGAGGTTGCAGTGAAAGTTCGAGTAGATCCACAGCCGCGGCGGGAACACCGCCGAGCCGAAGAGCGGCACCACCGGGCGCTCGCCCTCCTCCTCCGCCGGGGCGTCGGCCCAACCCACCCCGTCGGCTGCGAAGCCCGCGGGCATCGCGTCGCGGTAGACGTGGTAGCGACCGCGCGAGCGCTCGGGGGCGGGGACGATCTCGAGGCAGGTCGTCCACCAGCCCGTTTCCACGGTCTCCACAAACGGCTCGGGCAGGCCGGCGGCGCGCATCGCCGCGGCGTGCGCGCGCCAGTCGTAGGGCAGCTCGACGAGCTCGGCGGCCGCCGCTTTGCCGTCGATCTCGAGGAGCGCGTACCAGGTCTCCGTGCGCCCGTCGTTGGCCGGGCGCCCCACGGTGCCCACGTTGACGACGAGCGTCCCATCGAGCTCGCGCTGCCACGGGATGCCGGTGTGGGTGCAGAGGAGCACGTCGGCGCCCGAGAGCGCCTGGCGCATGCGCAGCTCCTCGTCGTCGAGCGACTCCCACAGGAAGTCGTTGACGGCCAGCGGCGAGCCGTGGACCATGTGGACGTCGAGGCCGCCGATCCGCTCGCGGCGCTCGCCCGGCAGCGCGCGCATCCACTCCGCGAACTCGGCGCTCGTGTGCGCCTTCGTGTAGTCGTACATGAGCTGCGCGAAGTGGTTGTCGCGCGGGTCGGCGTAGCCGCAGCCGCAGTCCTCGTCGCCGCGCCCGATGGCGATGTCGTAGTTGCCGGCTACGCACTCCACCCCGTGCTCGCTCAGAAGCGGCCAGACCGCGTCGCACTCAGCCCCGAAGCCGCCGAGGTCGCCCAGGCAGATCAGGCGCTCCGCGCCGCGGGCACGTGCATCGGCGATCCACGCGCGCAGAGCGTGCGGGTTGGAGTAGACGCCGCCGCAGACCGCCAGACGGGTCATGGCGCGCTCGGCGCGCCGGCGAGGGGACGGCGCGATACGGGAAAGAGGAGTGAGGTGCGCAGCATGGTGGAAGGAAGGTCGGTCAGCGAGTACGGTAGGAATACGCGAGGCGCTCGCTCGCGGACGTGTCCTCTGCATCCGAGCCGCCCGGAGACTCCATGACCGCCAGTCCGCCCCGCCTCGCGATCCTCGGCGCCGGCCCCATCGGGCTCGAGTGCGCGCTCGCGGCCGGAGAGGGCGGCTGGGACTTCGCGCTCTACGAAGCCGGGGAGAGCCCGGCGGCGCACGTGCGCGAGTGGGGCCACGTCCGGCTCTTCACCCCGTGGGAGATGAACGTCTCGCCGCGCATGCGCGCGGCACTGGGAGCGGCGGCCCCCGCGGGCGGCGAGCTGCCCACGGGCGACGAGCTCGCCGAGCGCCTCTACGAGCCGGTGGCCGCGCTCCCCGCCGTGGCCCCGCGGCTGCGCCTCGGCCGGCGCGTGCTCGCGGTCTCGCGCGAGGGAATGCTCAAGCACGAGGAGATCGGCACGGGACGCCGGCGCGAGCACCCCTTCCGGCTCCTGGTCGAGGGGCCCGACGGGGAGGAGCGGGTGGAGCACGCCGACGCCGTGCTCGACTGCACGGGCACCTATGGACAGCCCAACGCGCTCGGCGACGGCGGCATCCCCGCCCCCGGCGAGCGGGCCTTCGCCGGGCGGATCGAGCGCCGCCTCCCCCGCTTCGCCGCCGACCCCGGAGGGTGGGCGAACAAGAAGATCCTCCTCACCGGCGCCGGCCACTCGGCGCAGACCGCCGCGCGGCAACTCGCCGCCTTCGCGCGCGACGCGCCGGGCACCGAGGTGGTGTGGGCGGTGCGCGCGCCCGAGCCGGCGTGGGGCGCGGTGGCCGACGACCCGCTGCCCGAGCGCGCCGCCCTGAACGCGACCGCGCGCGAGCTCGCCGGCGGCGCCTCGGCGGCGATCGACGTGCGTCCCGGGCGGGTCACCGAGAGGCTCGCGGGGCGGGACGGGCGCGTCGCGGTGACGCTGCGCAACGGCGGAGCCGAGGAGGTGGTGGTCGATCGGGTGCTCGCGCTCAACGGCAGCGTCGGCGACTTCGGGCTCTACCGCCAGCTCCAGGTGCACGAGTGCTACGCGACCTCCGGACCGATGAAGCTCGCCGCGGCGCTGCTCGCGAGCGCCGGAGGAGGTGGCGACTGCCTGACCCAGGCCAGCCACGGCGCCGAGACGCTCACCAACCCCGAGCCGGGGTTCTTCATCCTCGGGGCGAAGTCCTACGGGCGCAACTCCCAGTTCCTCCTGCGGGTCGGCTGGGAGCAGGTCGACGACGTCTTCGGCCTGCTGGGGGCGAGCGCCACATGAGCGTGCGCACCCGGCTGCGCGAGCTCGAGCGCGCGACCCGCCCTGTGCCGCCAGAGCTCGAGGAGGCGCTCGCGCGGCGCTGGGAGGCGCTTCCCGAGCACGTGAAGACCCCCGCCCAGGCCCTCGGACGCCGCACCGCGGGTTGCGAGGGCACCCACGGGGTCTTTCCCCGCTGCAACCTCGCGTGCACCCCGTGCTACCACTCGCGCGAGGCCAACCGGGTGCGCACCGACGGGGAGCACACCGTCGCCGAAGTCGATCGCCAGATGGCCTACCTGGAGGGGCAGCGCGGGCCGGGTCAGAACGCGCAGCTCATCGGCGGAGAGGTGAGCCTGCTCGATCCCGACGACCACGCCGGCGCGCTGCTCGCGATGCGCGGCCACGGGCGCAAGCCGATGAGCATGACCCACGGCGACTTCGACTATTCCTACCTCGAGCGGCTCGTGCTCGACGCGAAGGGCAACGTCCGCCTCCCCCACCTCTCCTTCGCCGGGCACTTCGACTCGATGATGTTCGGCCGGCGCGGGATCAAGCGCGTGAAGCGGGAGGCCGACCTGAACGAGCACCGCGCCCGCTTCTGTGAGATGTTCCAGCGCCTCGAGCGCGAGCACGGGGTGACGCACTACCTGGCGCACAACATGACGGTGACGCCGCGCAACGTCGAGCAGATCGCCGCAGTGTTGCGCGACTCCCGCGACATGGGCTTTCGGATGTTCTCCTTCCAGCCGGCGGCCTACGTGGGCAACACGAACCGCTGGAAGGACGAGTTCCGCGCCTTCTCGGGGGACGAGGTATGGGCGCAGATCGAGCGGGGCGCCGGCGCGCGGCTGCCGTACAAGATCCTGCAGATCGGCGACGAGCGCTGCAACCGCACCGCCTACGGCACGCTGGTGGGCGAGCGTTGGGTGCCGATCCTCGACGATCGCGTGCCCGCCGACCACGCCGTGCGCGACCGCTTCTTCGCGGCCTTCGGGGGCATGGACCTCGACGTCCCCCCCGCTCTGCTCGCGGCGAAACTCGCGCGCGTCTTCGCCGCGGATCCCGGCGCGCTCGCCGGCGCGCTGCGGTGGGGCGGGCGCTTCACCCGCCGCGCGGGCGGCGTGCGCGCTCTCCGGAGCCACGCGCCACGGGCGCTCACCTTCGTCATGCACTCCTTCATGGACGCGCGCGACGTGCGCCCCGCGTGGGAGGGGCTGAGGCGCGGCGAGCTGAGCGAGAACGCCCAGATCCGCGCGACACAGGAGCGCCTGCAGGCGTGCTCCTACGCGATGGCCCATCCGGACTCCGACGAGCTCGTGCCGGCGTGCGTCCAGCACTCTGTGCTCGACCCGCAGGAGAACCTGCGGCTGCAGGAGCTGCTCCCGCTCATTCCGGCGTGAGGGTGCGCTTCTCGCGACTTCGCGCGGGGAGCCTCCTCGCCCTGCTCGGCGTCTACGTGGGCGTCGCGCTGCTCTTCGCGCCCGGCTCCCGCCCGGTCGGCGACGAGCCCTCGTTCCTGCGCCTTGCCCATGCGCTGCTGCACGGGCGCTACGCGCTCTCCTCCGGCCCCGACGCGACGCTCTACTTGTGGCACGGACCCGGACTGCCCGCGCTGCTCTCGCCCCTAGTGGCACTCCATGCGCCACTGTGGTTGCTTCGCCTGCTCGGACCGGCGCTGCTGTGGGCGGCCGTGGTGCTCTTCGAGCGCCTGCTTGCGCTCTGGGTCTCGCCGCGGCGAGCCCTCATCGGCGCGCTCGCCCTCGGGCTCTACGCTCCGCTCGCGCTGCTCGCGCCCTCGTTGCACAAGGAGCCGCTCGCGCTGCTGCTGGTGATCGGCGGGCTCTACGGCGCCACCCTCCACGCTCGGACGGCCAGCCGCCGCTCGGCGGCGCTCGGCGGCCTCGCGCTCGGAGGGCTCGTCCTCACCCGGCTCGAGTTCGGGTGGGTGCTGCTCTTCGCGCTCGCCGGCAGCGCGGTCTGGGCCTCGCGGCAGCGGCAGAGCGCCGCCCCCCGGCGCTTCGCCGCGATGCTCGCCGTCAGCCTCGCGGTGTGCACCCCGTGGCTCGCCCTGACCTACGCCACGACCCACCGCCCGCTCTACTGGTCGACCTCTGGCGGGCTCTCCCTCTACTGGATGACCACCGCCGACAGTGCGGAGCTCGGCGACTGGCACGCCGTGCACACCGTCTTTCGCGACGGCCGCCTCGCCCGCCACCGGCCGTTCTTCCGCCGGCTCGAGCGGCTGGGCGCCCCGGCGCGCGACGCCGCCCTGCAGCGCGCGGCGACCCGCAACATCGCCGCCCATCCCGTCGCCTACGTCAAGCGCCTGGCGGCGAACTCCACGCGCCTGTGGCTAGGTCTGCCCTACTCCTTCTCGGGGGGACTCGGGCCGGCGTGGGGTCTCTACGCGACATTCGGAGGAGCGCTGCTCGCGCTGCTCGGCTGGCTCGTGATCGAGCGTGCGCGCGGCCGGCGGCGCCTCGGCCGCGGGGCCGGCCCGTTCGCGCTGCTCGGCGCGGGCGCCCTCGCGGTCCACCTCCCGGTCGCCGCCGAGCCCCGGATGCTCGTGCCGGTGGTGCCGATCGTGATCTGGGGCGCGGTGTGCTCGCGGCCGGTGCGCACGGCGCGACCGGCGCCCTTCGCGTGGGCTGCCCTCGAGCGCGAGGTGGCGGTGTCAGAGCGCGGGCGCGAGCGAGAGGTCGAAGCGGTCCGCTGAGGCACGAGCCTCACGAGGCGGGGATCCTCGCCCGCGCGGCGCGCAGCTCGGCGAGGCTCGGACGGTCCTCGGGTCCGGCGCTGCGGTAGATCCACGCCACCCGCCCCTCCGGGTCGAGCAGGACGTCCCCGCCGAGCTGGAGCGTGTCCTGCTCGGGCGCCCGCGGCCGGCGCCCGCGCGCGATGAGCCCCGCGTAGCGGGTCCAGACCCGAGGGTCGAGCCAGACCCGCGCCCACGACGCGCGGTCGAATCCGAAGGCGGCGTAGGTGGCACGCGCCGGATCGCCGAGCAGGGTCACGCCGTCCAGGTCGAGCTCGCGCTCGAAGGCGCGCAGCAGCGCCGGCTCCGCGAACGTGACGCACACGACGCGGGCGCTCAGCTCCTCGGAGTGCTCGGCAACCTCGACCAGGTGCTCGCGGCAGGGCAGTCAGCCGAGGTGGCGCAGGTAGATCAGCACGACGGCCTCGCCGCGGAACGCTCCGAGCGAGACCTCGCGCCCGTCGGCGTCGAGCAGAAGCGTGAGCGGAGCCTCCTCCCCGGAGCGCACGCCGAGGCTCACTGTCCGCGCGGGACGCGCCCGGCGCCCGCTCCGCGCTCGCTGGCCGGCCCGTGCGCGGCCGCGATTCCGAGCACCCGCATCGCCTTGAGCCCGAGGGAGAGCTTCTCGCGCCCGTCGCTCAGCCCGACGTCGTGGCCCGAGAGCTCGCGCACGCGCTCGAGGCGGTAGCGAACCGTGTGGCGGTGGGTGATGAGCCGCGCGGCGGTGGCGCCCACGTTGGCGTCGCACTCGAGGAAGGTCGTGAGGGTGCCGACGAGGTCGGTCTGGTACTGCTCGTCGTAGGCGGCGAGCGGCTCGATCGTCTCGGCGTAGAAGCGCTGGAGCTCCCGCGGATCCTCGCTCAGGTAGGGGAGGAGGATGCGGTAGGTGCCGGTCTCCTCGTAGGCCAGCGGGGAGCGCCCGGGCTCGCCCTCGGCGACGTTCACGGCCAGGAGCGCCTCGTCGCCGGCCCGGTGCAGGTCGGCGGCGTCGCCCGTGGCCCGGCTGCGCCCGACCGCGAAGTGAAAGCCGGGGAGGCTCGCCTCGAGCTCGCGTAGCACGAGCTCGGCCACGCGGCGCCCGGCCTCGCCTTCGGCATCGGGGATGAGCAGGACGACCTCTTCCCCGCGGCCCTCGGCCGGCGCCGCGATCGTGCCCGACGCGGCCGCGCGCGCGGTCCGCTCGGCGACCAAGAGCAGGCGCGCGCGCCAGTCGCCACCGGTGGGGGCGTGAGGATGGGCGCGCACGACGACGACGCTCCCGCCCTCGGCGAGGTCGGTGCCGAGGGCGCGACCGCGGGCGAGCAGATCGCTCCCGACGACCTCGCGCGCGAGGACCGCGTGCAAGAAGACCCGCGCCGCCTCCTCCGAGGCGCGCTCGGGCGCGCGCAGACGCTCGAGCTCGGAGGCCACGAGCGTGGTTACGAGGCGCAGGAGCGCGGGAGGCGGCTCGCTGCGCGCGCGCATCCGGAGCCGGCCCACCGTGCGGTCGGCGACCTTGAGCTCGAGCGTCTCGACGTCGGGCGCGTCGCTCAGGAGCGAGCGCTCGTCGGCCTCCGAGCGGGCGGCGGCGGCGAGCACGGCGCTGGAGCGGTCGACCAGGGCGAGGCTCGCGTCCAAAGCGGCCGCCGCCGCGCGTACGACGGCGGGGAGTCCGGCCCCCGACTCGACGGCGTCGGTGATCGCCGCGAGCGCCTCGAGCCCGCCGCCCGGCCCCTCGCTGCCGTTGGACGAGGGCATGAGCGATGATTGTAGGCGCCGACTCGAGCGCTCCGCGGCCCGGGGAGGACTCAGAACAGGCGGGTCCACTCGTAGACGACGAGCGCGCCGAGGAGGGCCCCGATGACCAGGAACGCCGCGAGCACGTAGAGCGAGAGGAAGGCGGCCGCGGCCCGTTCCCACAGCCGGCCGTAGGCCTGCACGGCCGGCAGGGCGACAAGGCCGACGAAGGCGGCCAGGCCGAATACGCCCGCGCACGCCGCCACGAGGTAGATAATCGCCGCGTTGCTCATCGGCGCGCATTGTGACGCAGGCGCGCGACGGCCAGCGCGCCGAGCCCGCTCAGGGCGAAGAGTCCGGCGGCGAGGCACCACCCGCCGAGCACGTCGGTGAGGTAGTGGGCACGCAGGTAGATTCGCGTGGCGCCGACAAAGACGGCGAGGGCGATCCCCGCGCCGAGCAGTCCGATTCGCGCCACCCGGCGCGGGGCGTCGCGCACGAGGAGCACGGCGACCGCCACGAAGGCCAAGGAGTAGGCCGCGTGCCCCGACGGATAGCTCGCCGAGTCGATCGGGCCGATGAGCGAGCCGAGGGGCCGCGGGCGGCCGACCGCGGCCTTGGCGAGGGCCACGGCGACGAAGCTCAGAAGCCCGCCGCCGAGGAGCGCGCCCGCCTCCCGGGGGCGATGCCGGCGCCCGAGCCACACGGCGACGGCGAGCAGCACCGCCCCGAGCACCGGGCTCGAGCCGAGGTCGGTGAGCACCCTGAGCACGGCCACCGCGGCGCGCGCGCGGAGATGAGAGGCGAGGCCCGCGGCCTCGCGGTCGAGCAGCGGCGGGCGCGCCGGCGGCTCGACGAGCAAGGCCAGCGCGAAGAAGCCGAAGCCGGCGACGAGCGCGACCGCCGCGAGCACGGCGGTCGCGAAGAGAGGAGAAGGCGGAGGGCGCCGGCGCACGGCGTGCAGCGGCGACACCCTCACGAGGAGCGCGCGGCGCCGGCCTCGGGACCCACGGGGGCCGCGGCGCTCGCGCCCGGAAAGCGCTCGGCGAGCTCTCGCGCCGCCTCGGCGGCCGCCCGGGCGCCCTCCGCGCCGGGAAACAGGCCGAACACCGTCGGGCCCGACCCGCTGATGAGGGCGTGGGCGGCTCCGGCGGCGCGCGCGGCCTCCAGCGCCAGGCTCACCGAGGGGCAGAGCGAGCGCGCGGCGGGCTCGAGGTCGTTGACGAGCAGCTCGGCCGGAGGCAGGGCGTCGCCCGCGGCGAGCGCGGCCCGCAGCGCGGTCTCGCGTTCGGCGAGCCCCCTGGGATCGCGCGGCAGCCCGAGGCGATCGGCCTCCCGATAGACCGCGGCGGTGGCCAGGCGCTCGCTCGAGGGAAGGATCAGTAGCGCGTGGGCCGCGCGCGGCTCGAGGGTCTCGACTCGCTCCCCCGCCCCGAGCATGAGCGCCGCCCCGGGCACGAGCTGGCTCGGCACGTCGGCGCCGAGCCTGGGCGCGAGCTCGGCGAGGAGGGGATCTCCGGGGCGCCCGGCGGCGTGGGCGGCGAGCCGGAGCGCCGCGGCAGCATCGCCCGAGCCGCCGCCCATCCCCGCCGCGACCGGCACGCGCTTGGTGATGCGCAGGCACACCGGGGGAGCGTCCCAGCCCGAGGCGGCGCGGTAGGCGGCGAGCGCCTCCCCGGCGAGGTTCGGACCCTCGACTCCCGGGCAGAGCACCTCGTCGGCGCGGGCCCCGGCCTCCGCGGGCTCAAGTGTCAGCTCGTCGGCCAGCGACACCGACTCGAGGAGCGAGACGAGCTCGTGGCGCCCGTCCGAGGCGCGGACTCCCCCGAGGAAGAGGCACACATTGACCTTCCCGGGCGCGAGCGCGCGGAGCACCCGAGCGCTCACGCCGGCGCCGCCATCCGCTCCGCGAGCGCGCGGAAGTCCTCCGGCGCGAGGCGCTCGGCGCGGGCGTCGGCGGCCAAGCCCAGCTCGGTCAGCGCCCGGCGCGCGGACTCGCGGGTTCCGGACCGGGCCCCGGCCGCCAGCGCGAGCGAGCCCGCGAGCGCCTTGCGGCGGTGCGCGAAGGCGTCGCGCACGAGCGCGCGCAGCTCGGGCGGCGCGGCGGGGCCGTGGCGCTCGAGCCCGACGAGCACCGAGTCGACGTTGGGCACGGGGTGGAAGACCGTGCGCGCCACGGGGCGCAGCACGCGCACCCGGCAGGCGAGCTGGGCGAGCACCGAGGGGACGCCGTAGGCCGGGCTTCCGGGCGCCGCCGCCAGCCGCTCTCCCACCTCGCGCTGGACCATCGCGACCCAGCGCACGACGCCCGGCAGCTCCTCCACCGTGCGCAGCAGCGCGCTCGCCGCCACGCCGTAGGGCAGGTTGGCCACCACCTTGGTCGGCGCGGGACCCAGCTCCGTGAGCGGGAGCTTCAGCGCGTCGCCCACGTGCAGCGTGGTGTTGGGGTGCGGCGCGAGGGCCTCCCGGAGCGCGGGCTCGAGCCGCGGGTCGATCTCGATCACGTGGACGTGGCCGGCGCGCGCGGCCAAGGCCTCGGAGAGCACGCCGAGCCCACCGCCGACCTCGAGCACGACGTCCCCGCCGCCCACGTGCGCCGCGCGCACGATCACCTCGAGCAGGTTTGAGTCGATCAGGAAGTTCTGGCCCAGGGAGCGGTTGGGCCGCACCCCGTGCTCGCGCAGCCGGCGCAGGCTCGGCTGGGTGGGGGGCTCGGCGCTCACCACCCGAAGAGGCGCGCGGCGGTGCGCTCGACCTCCTCCTCGAGCTCGGCGCGCTCGACCCCTCGCGCCGCGGCCACCGCATCGGCGGTGTGCACCACGCAAGCGGGCTCGTTGGGGCGCCCGCGGACGGGCTGCGGGGTCAGGTAGGGGGCGTCGGTCTCGACGAGGAGGCGCTCGCCGGGCACGCGCGCCGCGGCGACCCTCAGCTCATCGGCCTTGGGGTAGGTCACGTTGCCGGCGAAGGAAACGCACCACTCCTCGTGCGCGAGCACCTCCTCGAGCCGCTCGGGCATCGAGAAGCAGTGCAGGAGGACCCGCAGTCCGCCCGCGCGCTCGCGGAGGATCTTGAGGGTGTCCTCATCGGCGGAGCGGGTGTGGATCACGAGCGGCTTGCCGGTGCTGCGCGCGAGGTCGATCTGGGCGTGGAAGGCGCGCTCCTGGTCCGCGCGCGGCGCGCCCTCGCGGTAGAAGTCGAGGCCGGTCTCCCCGATCGCCGCGCAGCGCTCGTGGGCGGCGAGCGCCTCGAGCTCGGCCAGGTCCGCGTCGTCGAACCCCGCCGCCTCGTTGGGATGGCGCCCGATCGCCGCCCACACCTGGGGGAAGTCCTCGGCCGCCGTCAGCGCGGAGCGGCACGATCCGCTCGTCATCCCCACGGTGAGGATGCGTCGCACCCCGACCGCCTCGGCCGCCGCGACGAGCTCGGCGTTCGGCGGCTCGCACGAGTCGAGGTGGGCGTGGGAGTCGATCATCGCTTGGGAAAGAGCGGCTCGAGCGCGCTCACGTGCTCGCCCCCGGCGCCCGCGCCGAAGCGCGCCGCGGCGAGGTCGGTCCCCGGCGCCCCGAGGGCGCCTAGCAGCGTGTGGGCGGTTGCGGGCAGGTAGGGCTGGAGCAGCACGGCGACGCAGCGCAGCCCCTCTGCGAGCGAGCGGAGCGTCGCGTCGAGCTCCTGAGCGGCCGCCGGGTCCTTGGCGAGCTTCCACGGCGCGCGCTCCTCGACGTAGCGGTTCAGGCGACGCACACGTTGCCAGATGCGCTCGAGCGCCTGGGTGAGCTCGGCCCGGTCGATCAGCTCGGCGACCTCCTCTCCGAGCCCGTCGAAGTCGGCCGCGAGGGCCTGGTCGAGCTCCGCGCGCGGCACGACGCCGTCGCGGTAGCGGGCGAGCATCGCCAGCGTGCGGCTCGCGAGGTTGCCGAGCTCGTTGGCGAGCTCGGTCTCGTAGCGGGTCTCGAAGTCGGCGGGCGAGACGTTGCCGTCCTGCCCGAAGGAGACCTCCCGCAGGCAGTAGTAGCGCAGGGCGTCGGTGCCGAAGCGCTCGATCACCTCGAGCGGGTCGAGGACGTTGCCGAGCGACTTGGACATCTTCTTGTCGTTCATCAGCAGGTAGCCGTGGATGAAGAGATGCTCGGGCAGCTCGAGCCCGGCGGCGAGCAGCAGCGCGGGCCAGATCACCGCGTGGAACTTGAGGATGTCCTTGCCGATGATGTGAAGGCTCGCGGGCCAGAACGTGGCCGTGAGATCCTCCCCGTCGCGGGCGAAGCCGAGCGCGGTGACGTAGTTGAGCAGCGCGTCGAACCACACGTAGAAGACCTGGGCGGGGTCCCAGGGCACCGGCACGCCCCAGCGCAGGTTCGCCCGTGAGAGCGACACGTCGTGCAGGCCGCCCTCGACGAACGAACGCGCCTCGTTGGCGCGCATGCGCGGAAGGACGAAGTCGGTGCGCTCCCGATAGAGGCGCTCGAGCGGCTCCTGAAAGGAGGAGAGCCGGAAGAACCAGTTCTCCTCCTTCTCGCGCGTGAGGGGAGTCTCGTGAATCGGGCAGGTGTCGCCCGGGCCGATCTCGTTCCCCGTCTTGAAGTCGGCGCAGCGCGGGCAGTACCACCCTTCGTAGGTCCCGGCGTAGACGTGGCCGTTGTCGTAGACCCGCTGCATGATCTCCTGGACCCGCTCGACGTGGCGCGGATCGGAGGTGCGGATGAAGAAGTCGTTGGCGACTTCGAGCAGCGGCATCAGCGCGCGGAAGCGCTCGGCGTTGCGGTCCGCAAGCTCCTGGGGAGTGACGCCCTCGCGCTCGGCGGCCTCGGCCACCGGCTCACCGTGCTCGTCGGTGCCCGTGAGCAGGAACACCTCCTCGCCGCGCTGGCGCATGTGCCGGGCGATGACGTCGGCGGCGATCGACGTGTAGGCGTGCCCGAGGTGGGGCGCCGCGTTGACGTAGTAGATCGGCGTCGTGACGTAGAACGGCATGAACGCCGGGAGGCTAGCGGCGCCCCGCGGGTCGACCGGGACGGGCAGGCGGGGCGCCGGGGCGCCTCCTCCGCGCCGGGCGCTCAGTCCGAGTAGTCGGTCACAAAGACGATGCGGGAACGGCTGATCGCCGCAAACGGCCGGCGACCGATCTCCTCGGCGATGCCGTGGGCGCTGATCTCCACGTCGGAGAGCACGATGAACTCGCGGTCGGTCGTGTTGAACAGGTCGCTCACGCGCGTGCGGTAGCCCTCGGCCGGCAGCGTCAGGGTGCCGACGAACCGGTAGCGCTCCGTCTCGACGATGACCCGCTCGTGGCGCCGGTGGGTGTGCTGGTTCTGCTTGACCGTGGAGGGAGAGACGCTCATGCGGGCCGTATCGGCAGCGCGGCCCCGCGGGTTGAGCGAGAAGGGAAGCTGCTTGCGCGCTCCGCCCGCGGCGGGCTCGGCGCGAGTGAACGATGAAGGGGATACCGGGGGTACCCGAGCCCGAGGGGCTACCGGGGGGTACCCCATGCGGTACCCGCGGGTAGCCGACCCGACAAGCGAGACCTCTCACCGGAAACCGCGACGGACGGGACATGTCCCCGAGCGGCTACCGAGGCAGGACGATCAGCGGCGGATCGCGACACGAAGGCTCTCCCGCCACGCGCGGCGCCCGGCGCGCCGGGCGCCGCCGAGGTCCGCGCGTAGCCGGCGCGCCGCGGTGAGCGTGAAGGCGCCGATGAGCAGCCCGAAGCCGGCGGGCAACCAAAGGCCGCCGAGCGGCAGGCCCGGGCGGACGACCGGCACGGGCGCCGCCCTCGGGACAGGCGCCGCCGCGCGCGCCGGCAAGAGGAGCGGCACGGCGAGCGGTGCGGGCACGGCGAGCGGCGCGGGCCCGGGCTCCGGCGGCGTGACGCGCCTCGCGGGCAGGGCCCGGGGCGCCCCCGGCGGGTCGGCACCGAGAAGGCGCAGGGGATCGACGTAGCCCTCGCCTCGCGCGCGGGCACGCACCCGCGCGCCAAGGGAGACGTGCGACATGGGCTCGCGCGAACGTCCGGACGCGCCCACCGTCCCGATCGGCTCTCCCGCCCCGACGAACTCACCGCGCCGGACCGCCGCCTGGCCCAGGTGCAGGTAGGTCGCGCTGAGCGCTCCACACGCGACCGCCACCACGCGGCCCGAGGCGCCGACCGCACCGGTGAAGCTCACCCGTCCCGAGCACGCCGCGCGCACGGGAGCGCCGAGCGGCGCGGCGATGTCGATGCCCCGCCGCTGACCGGCCGCGAAGCGGTCGGGCCCGACGGCGAACCGGCCGATGACCGGTCCCCGCACTGGCCAGAGCCAGCGCTCGCGGGCCGCCGCCGGGGACGCAGCGGCCAGGCAGGCGACGAGAAGCGACAGGAGCAGGCGGCGGGGCATCGGGAGCGCACGCTAGGGGCGATGAGCCGCAATCCCGCCGACCGCGCGTGAACAGTCACAGAGACGGTGCAGCTACGACGCAGACCGGCGCTCTTCGGCGAGCGCCCGGTAGAGCGTGTTGGCTCCCACGCCGGTGAGCTCGGCCACCACCGAGGCGGCGGGACGAGGCTTGGCTCCCGCGCCCACGAGGCGCCGCAGCGCGTCCATCGCTGCCCCGATCTCCGGCTCCCGCGCCGGCGCGGCGCCCACCACCACCGCCACCTCGCCGCGCGGCGCGACGCGCGCGAAGCGCTCGGCGAGCTCGGCCGCCCGCCCGCGCACGACCTCCTCGTGGAGCTTGGTCAGCTCGCGACACACCGCCACGGGCCGCTCGGCGTCGCGCTCGGCGAGCACCGCAAGCGACGCGGCGAGGCGGTGCGGCGACTCGAAGGCGACGAGGGTCTCGCGCGCGGAGTCGAACACCTCCACGAGGTCCGAGCGCCGGCGCGGGAGGTAGCCGACGAAGCGCCAGCGCTCCGCCGGCAACGCCGAGGCCACGAGCGCCGCGATCGCCGCCGAGGGGCCCGGCAACACCTCGACGGCCAGCCCGGCGCCCACGCATCCGCGCACAAGGTGAAAGCCCGGGTCGCTCACCAGCGGCATGCCCGCGTCGCTGACCAGGGCGACGACCTCGCCGCGGCGCATGCGCTCCACGAGCTCCGCCGCCCGCGCGCGCTCGTTGTGCTCGTGGTAGCTCACGAGCACCGCCGAGACCCCGTAGCGCTCGAGCAGCACGCGCGTGCGCCGCGTGTCCTCGCAGGCCACCACGTCGGCCTCCCGCAGAGCGGCAAGGACGCGCAGCGTGACGTCCTCGAGGTTGCCGATCGGCGTCGGACACACGACGAGACGGCCCGCGCCCGCGCCCGCCCCAGCCGCGCGCGGCCCACCCGCGCTCACGCGGGCCGCGCCAGGGAGTCGAAGGCCAGCGTGGCGGCGCCGATCATGCCCGCCTCGTGCCCGAAGCGCGCGGGCACGATCCGCACGATGTCCCGCGAGGGCCGCAGCGCGCGGGCGGCCACCTCCGCGCGGGCCGGCTCGAGCAGGAGCTCCCCCGCGGCGAGCACGCCGCCGCCCACCACCACCACCTCGGGGTTGAAGACGTTGACGAAGCTCGCAATCCCCACCCCGAGCCGGCGTCCGATCAGCTCGACCGCCGAGCGCGCCGCGGCGTCGCCGTCATGCGCGAGCTCGGTGACCAGGAGGCCGGTGATCTCCCGTCCCCCGGCCAGCGCCGAACCGAGCGCGGAGTCCGGGCGCTCCTCGGCCAGGCGCAGGGCCTCGCGGGCCAGCGCGGTGCCCGAGGCGACCGCCTCGAGGCAGCCGCGGTTGGGGCAGTTGCCCTGACAGCGCGGCCCGTCGAGATCGACGGTGACGTGACCGAGCTCCGCCCCCGCTCCCGTCGAGCCCCGAAAGAGCGCTCCGTCGAGGACGAGGCCGCCGCCGATGCCGGTTCCGATCGTCAGCATCACCGCGTTGCGCGTTCCGCGGGCCGCCCCATAGCGGTGCTCGGCGAGCGCGGCGGCGTTCGCGTCGTTGTCGAGCACCACCGGCAGCCCGAGCCGCTCGGCCATGAGCTCGCGGAAGGGCACGTCGGCGAGCGGGAGGTTGACCGCCATCACCGCCATCCCACGCTCCTGGTCGATGAGGCACGGGATTCCGAAGCCGACGGCCTGGGGGGGAGAAGGAGCCGCGGCGCGGACCTCATCGACGGCGTCGAGGACCAAGTCGAGGAGCGCGGGAGCGGACACCCCGAGCGCGGGCCGCAATGCGCGGTGGTGCACGCTGAGGTCGGAGTCGACCACTCCCGCGAGGAGCTTCGTGCCGCCGAGGTCCACGCCGATCACGCAGCCGACGGCCATGCCGGCCACTATAACCCCGGTCGTGAGCGACGATCCCGACCCCCGCGAGCCCGGCTCCCGGCCGCCCGAGTACCGCGTCTACGGCAGCGGGCGGCGGAGCCGGCGGCGCGAGGAGAGCCGCGCCGACGGTCCGTCGCCGGCCGACGAACCGCCGCCCGAGTACCGCGTCTACCGCGCCCGCCCACGCGGCCTGCTCGGCCGCCTGCGCGGCGAGGAGGACGCGCTCGGAGGCGCCGGTGCGTCCGGCCCCCGCGGCGGCGCGGGCTCGCGCCCGAAGCGGATCACGCCGGGTCGGGTCCTCCTCTACGCGCTGCTCGCCCTGGTGGGGTGGCTGCTCCTCGGCCTCGTCCTCTTCCTCATCTCCGCCCAGATCGAGCAGAGCCATGTCTCCCCGCGCGCGGTCCGCGCGCTCGCCTCCGGGGGTCCGTTGCCCACCTCGGCCAACACTGTCCTCGTCCTCGGCTCCGACCAGCGCGTCAAGGGCACCAAGGAGCCCGGCGCCAACGTGCGCGGGCCGAGCCGCTCGGACACGATGCTGCTCCTGCGCGTCGGCGGCGGCAAGTCCGCGCGCCTGTCGATCCCGCGCGACACGGTGGTCGACATCCCCGGTCACGGGCGCGCCAAGATCAACGCCGCCTACGCCTACGGAGGCGCCGCGCTCTCCATCCGGACGGTCGATCGCTTCCTCGGGGTCCGCGTGAACCACCTCGTCGAGGTCAACTTCGCCAACTTCCCGAAGTTCATCGACTCGCTGGGGGGAGTCGGCGTGAAGACCGGGTGCGTGCTCTCGCTCATCAACGGCGGCACCCGCAACGGCGGCTACACCCTGCGCCTGCGGTCCGGCGAGCACCACTTGAGCGGCAAGCAGGCTCTCGCGCTCGCGCGGACGCGCAAGAACAGGTGCCGCGGGGCGAAGAACGAGGGCGACCTCACCCGCGCGCGCCGCCAGCAGCAGATCCTCCAGGGCATCAAGAGCGAGCTCGTCTCTCCGGGAGCCTTCCTGCGGCTTCCCTGGGTCTCCTGGACCGGCCCCAAGGCGATCCGCACCGACATGGGCGGGCTCACGCTGCTCGGGATGTTCGGCGCCCTGGCGAGCTCGGGAACGCCGCCCGTCCGGATCCTCAGGCCCGACGGCGTGACCAAGCTGTCCGACGGCGAGGACGGACTGACGATCTCCGACGCGGCCAAGCGCCGCGACGTCGCGCGCTTTCTCAGGGGCTGAACGCCGGCCTCCGCCTACTCGCCCTTCTTCGCGGGCTCCTTCTTGCTCGGCGCCGCGCCCTCGCCGCCACTCGAGCTCTCGCTCTTCGCCTTGCCGCCCTTGGCGCCGTCGCCGCCTTTGCCCTCGCCCCCGCCCGAGGAGCTCGAGTCCGAGCTCGAGCTCGACCCGCCGTCCGACCCGGAGGAGTCGGCCTTCTCATACTTGCCCTTGCCCTCGCCGGCGTCCCTGAGCTCCTGCGAGCGCTTCTTCGTGCCGTAGTCGGTGTTGTAGAAGCCCGAGCCCTTGAAGTGCACCGCGATCGGGTGAAAGACCTGCTGCACCGGGGCCGAGCACACCTGGCACGCCGTGAGCCGGTCATCGCTCATGCGCCGCATGACCTCGAAGGTGTGGCCCTGCTCGCAGCGGTACTCGTAGATCGGCATGGCGCGGGCCAGTATAGGAGCGGGTTCCGCCGCCTCGGCGTCGCCTACAGTCCCGGCCGTGACCGATGTCGTCTCCATGGACAAGATCGTCTCCCTGTGCAAGCGCCGGGGCTTCGTCTTCCCCTCCTCGGAGATCTACGGCGGCCTCGGCTCGACCTACGACTACGGGCACTACGGGGTCCTGCTCAAGCAGAACGTCAAGGCCGAGTGGTGGCGCGCGATGCTCCAAGAACGCGACGACATCGTCGCCCTCGACGCCGCGATCCTCATGCACCCCCGCACGTGGGAGGCCTCCGGCCACCTCGCGGGCTTCACCGATCCCCTCGTGGACTGCCGCACGTGCAAGCAGCGCTTCCGTGCCGACCACATCGAGACCTCGGCCTGCGGGCGCAAGCCCTCCAAGCGTCCCGGAGAGACCCCGGACTGCGACCTAACCGATCCCCGTGACTTCAACCTCATGTTCCAGACCACGCTCGGCCCGGTCAAGGAGTCGGGCGCGACCGTCTACCTCCGCCCCGAGACCGCTCAGGGGATCTTTGTCAACTTCAAGAACTACCTGCAGTTCTCGCGCAAGAAGCCCCCCTTCGGGATCGCTCAGATCGGCAAGTCGTTTCGCAACGAGATCACGCCCGGCAACTTCGTCTTTCGCACGCGTGAGTTCGAGCAGATGGAGATGGAGTACTTCGTGCCGCCCGACGAGGCGCCCAAGTGGTTCGAGCACTGGCTCGAGCAGCGGATTAACTGGTACACCGAGCTCGGCCTGCGCCCCGACCACCTGCGCCTGCGTGCGCACGCGCCCGACGAGCTCTCGCACTACTCGAGCGCCACGAGTGACGTGGAGTACCTCTTCCCGATCGGGTGGTCAGAGCTCGAGGGCATCGCCAATCGCGGCAACTTCGACCTCACCCGGCACGCGGAGTTCTCCGGGCAGAAGCTCGAGTACGTCGACACGGCGAGCGGCGAGCGCTACGTGCCGCACGTGATCGAGCCCGCGGCCGGCGCCGACCGCGCGGCGCTCGCCTTCCTCGTCGACGCCTACGACGAGGACGAGATCGGGGACGAGGCGCGCACCGTGTTGCGCCTCCACCCGCGCCTGGCTCCGGTCAAGGTCGCGGTCCTCCCGCTCGTCAAGAAGGACGGCCAGCCCGAGGTCGCCGCGCAGATCCACCGCGAGCTGCGCGGCCGCATGAGCGCCGAGTACGACGAGGGCGGCGCGATCGGTCGCCGCTACCGCCGCCAGGACGAGATCGGCACGCCGTTCGGGGTGACCGTCGACCACCAGACGCTCGAGGACCACACGGTCACCGTCCGCGAGCGCGACTCCCTCGTGCAGGAGCGCGTGCCGGTCACCGAGCTCGCCGACGAGCTCGAGCGGCGCCTGCGGGCGCCGTGGAGCTCACCCAAGCTCGCCGGCGTGTAGGGCGGCGAGGCTCGCGGCCTCAGCCGAACTGGGCGCGCCGCCGACGGCGGCGGGAGAGCAGCAGGAGCACGCCGCCGATGATCACCAGGAGCAGGATGATCCCGTGCCCGCCGCTGAAGAGCAGGTGAAAGATGTAGGCGAACGCGAGCGCACGGGCGATGCTACGCAAGAACCCGCGCGAGCGGTGCGGGCGCGAGCCGAAGCCGCGGCGCGAGCGCGATCCCCCGAAGAAGCCACGGCTGCGGCCGAAGCCGCCCCCGCCGCCGAAGGAGTGCCCGCCGCCGAAGCGGGCGAACGAAGTCGAGGACGGCCCCGCCGGGGCAGCGCTGGCGACCGAGGCGGCCGGCACGCAGAAAGCGGCGAGAAGGAGTGCTCCGAGCAGGGCAGATCGCATGCTCCTCAGGATACCGACCCCTATGCGAGCGTAAGCGGATACGCCCCGTCGCCGGGCTGGTCGCGGGCGTCTCGCCGCCTCTTGCGCGGTGCCCTCGATCCCCGGCCCGATAAGATCCTCCATTCGTCTGACCGGTCCCCGAGCCTTGGAGGCATCGCCATTTGCCCGCCCGACACCCAGCAACACGCTTCGGAGTCTCCTGCTTCATCCCCCTTCCGCCGAGCCGCTCAAGTCAAGCTCGGCGCCGTCACCTTCCCGGTCAGCAACGGCGACGCGGCGAGCCAGGACCAGGAATCCTGCGAAGTCGAGATCGACGGCGCCAGGCGCCGCATCCGCTTCCATGACTATGAGCGCGTCTACGAGGTTCCCGGCCTCTACGAGCGGCTCTTTCGCGACGAGCTCGGCGCCCGCTCGCCTGAGGTCGTCTGCGAGCTGCTCGGCGAGCAGCTCGAGGCCGAGGGCACCGATGCGAGCAAGCTGCGCGTCCTCGACCTCGGCGCGGGCAACGGCATGGTGGGCGAAGAGCTCAAGCGCCTCGGCGTCGGAAGCGTGGTCGGCGTCGACATCATCGACGGCGCCCGCGACGCGGCGCAGCGTGACCGGCCGGAGGTCTACGACGACTACCTCGTCGCCGACCTCTCCGAGCCGACGCCCGAGGAGCACGCCCGTCTCGCGCGGCATGAGTTCAACGCGCTGGTCACGGTGGCCGCGCTCGGCTTCGACGACATGCCCCCGCGCGCGTTTGCCGTCGCACACAACCTCATCCCCAGGGGGGGGTGGATCGCCTTCAACGTCAAGGAGGAGTTCGTCGGCGACGGGGACACCACCGGGTTCGGCGCGTTTCTGCGCCGCATGGTCGAGTCCGGTGTGATCGAGCCGCAGGCGCGCCGGCTGCACCGCCACCGCCGCTCGATCACCGGCGAGCCGTTGCACTACGTCATGGTCGTCGCGACGAAGCTCGCCGACGTGCCGCTGGACTGGGCCGAGCCCCCGAAGTAAGCGCAGAGCTCGAGTGGGGCGGCCGCCCGTTAGGGGCGGCCGCCCACACCCGCTACGCGGCTAGCCCTGGAAGCGCCGCTCCGAGACGGCGCCCGACGAGCCCGAGGACGAGCCCGACGAGTCGCCGCCGCCGGCCTGCTGCTGCGCCTTCTCCTTGCCCTGCTCGGCGAGGCCTTGGCCCCTGTCCTTCCCGGTCTGCATGTCCTGCTTGACCTGGCCCTTCTGCTCCTGGCCCTTGTCGCGTGCCTGGCGGAGTGCGTCGCCCGCCAGCGCGGCCCCCGAACCCGAACGCGAGCGCCGCGCCGAGCGCCACGGAGCCGATGAGCGCGATGTAGGTTGCCTGCACGATCGCGGGCGCGATGTGCAGCCGGTTCAGGATCATGATCAGGGCCGGCAGAGCGGTGTCGACGATCTTGCCCATCGGGGTGTCGCTCATCGTCTTCGCCACAAGGCCGGGCGTTTTCGTAACCCGGCCGAGCCCGGGTATGGCCGCTACGCCCGGCCACGGCGTCCAACGGGCCGGGGACGTCCAGAAACCAGGAGGTAGACCCATGGGACGCACGACCCTGAAAGCCGCGGTGCTCACGCTGCTCACCGTCTTCGTCCTGCTCGGAGCGGGATGTGGAAGCAAGTCCTCGAGCAGCGGCTCCAGCCAGAGCGGCTCGAACGGTGGGCAGTCGAGTTCAAGCCAGCCCCCCAAGAAGGTTCACTTTGCCAAGACGAAGTTCGTCTTCCACGCCGGCCTGGCCTTCGGCGCCTTCCACCGCTACATCTACAAGCCGTTTCGCGCCGGCTCCTTCTCCCGGCCGCTGAGCCACAAGAAGGCCCTGCTCAAGGCGGCGGTCGCGGCCCTGTTCGTCGTCCACGAGGTCAAGAAGGCGCGCGAAGTCGCCCAGTCGAGTCCTCTGCTCACCAAGCTCTTCAGCCCTCTCGCGGCGCTCGAGAACAAGGTGACCGGCCTGAGGAGCTCCTTCCGCGGCGGCCGGCCCGACCCGGCGCGGATCGACTCGGCCAACTCCGACATCACGAGCATCGGCCAGAAGAGCGCCTCGAGCGGCGCTCCCGTCCGCGATCTCCCCACCCCCGCGCTCGGGGGCTAGAGGACCGCGAGCTCCGTCGCGAGGCGGGAGGACCGGCGTCTTCTCGACGCCGGTCCGCTCAGCCCGAGGGCGTCGGCTCCCTCTCGACGGTCGAAGCGGCGTCGCCGTTCTGCGCCTCGCTCCTCACGGGCTCCAGCGCAGAGAATCCTCCCCCCGGGGTCCGGCGCACCACCGTCCCGCTCCATCCGCGCAGCGGATGGCTCTCCGAGGCCAGCAGCTCCCGGCAGATCCGTCGGGTGAGGATGAAGACCACGATCGGGGCCAGGAGGGCGAAGATGCGAAAGAACCAAATCTGGCTCGGGTAGGGAAAGCCCACGCGCACGAGGATGCGGTCGGCCGACCCGGCGACGAAGATCGTCGCCACCCAGGTGAAGAAGGCGGCGCCGAGCGCGGTTCTCCAAGGATTGTCGCGCGGGCGGTCGAGCAGGTCGTGGCGGCGGGCGTCCCGGGTGATCTTCCGCTCGAGCCACGGCCAGGAATACAGCGCGGCGAAGACGAAGGTCGGGAAGACGAGGCCCCCGAAGAACGGGTTGGGCAGGATCGTCTTGCCGAAGAGCTGCGGCTCGACGCCGGGCATCAGGCGCAGCGCGCCGAGGAGCCAGCCGAGGTACCAGTCGGGCTGGGCGCCGTTGGTGCCCTGCCACGGGTCGAACGCCCCCCACTGCCAGATCGGGTTGATCTGGACGAGCCCGCCGAGGAGCACGAGCACCGCCGCGACCGCCGCGAAGAGCCCGAGCGAGCGCAGCGCGTAGGCCGGCCACATCGGGGTGCCGACGACGTTCTTCTCCGTGCGCCCCGGGCCCGGGAACTGCGCGTGGTGCTGGCGCATGATGATCGCCAGGTGGATCGCGATCAGCAGCCCGATGATCGCGGGTAGGATGAAGACGTGAGCGATGAACAGCCGCGGCTCGAAGGCCGGCGAGCCCGGGAACTGCCCGCCCCAGATGAGAAAGGCGATCTTGCCGCCGAGGAGGGGGATCGACATCACCACTCCGTAGGCGATCGCCAGGCCCATCCCCGAGAGCAGGTCGTCGGGCAACGAGTAGCCGCAGAAGCCCTCGAGCATCCCGAGCCCGAGCATGGTCAGGCCGATGAAGTAGTTGAAGTCGCGCGGCTTGCGGAAGGCGCCCGTGAAGAAGATCCGCATGAGGTGGATCACGATCGCCGCCAGAAAGAGGTCGGCCGCCCAGTGGTGGGCCTGGCGCAGGACGAGGCCCGCGGGCAGGTTCAACGAGATGTGGAGGGTCGAGTTGAACGCCTCGGAGACCGGCTGTCCGGCGAGCGGGGCGTAGGTCCCCGTGTAGTGGGTCTCGCCCGTGCTCGGCTCGAAGAAGAGGGCCAGGTAGGTGCCGCTCAGGATCAGGAACGTGAACGCGTAGAGGGCGATCTCGCCGAGCAGGAAGGACCAGTGGTCGGGAAAGACGTAGCGAAAGGCCTTCTTGACGACGCTCGCCGCGCCGAGGCGCTCGTCGACCCAGCGGACGGTCTCGGGGCCCGACGTCGCGGGAGGCGGGCTCACGAGGCGCCTCGCTTGACGCTCCACCACGCCGGCCCGATCGAGCCCGAGAACGCGCCGCGGGCCATCAGCCGCCGGTCGGGCCCGATCATCAGCGGGAGCTGGGGCAGCGAGCGGCCGGCCGGCCCGAAGGTGCGCTTCGCACCCCGTGCGGGGTCGAACGTCGAGTAGTGGCAGGGGCAGACGAGCGCCGGGGAGGCCTCCACGTCGGCGAAGAGGGGGTAGCGGTAGAGCGCGATCGCGCACCCCGCGTGGGTGCAGATCTTCGAGTACGCGACGATGCCCTCGGGCGCCCACTCCGCGGCAGAGCGGCCGCCGGGGAGGTTCAGCTTCTCCGTGGGCACGCGGACGATCACGATCGGGGAGCCGAGCTCGCGCTTGTCGGCCGCCTTGGGGAACCCGGTCACGAAGGCGCCGGGCGTGATGTCCTCGGCGGTGATGGGCTTGTCCTCCTCGTCGACCACCTCGGTGCCGCCCTTCCACGGGACGTGGTCGATGCGATCTCCGACGTTCGGCCCGAGCGAGGCGGCGGGCACGACCGCGGCGGCCCCCAGCCCGACGCCGGCGACGCCCGCCGCGCCGGTCAGGAGCCGACGGCGCGAGATGCCCTCGGCGCCGTCGCTGATCATCTCGGGAACCTCCTGCTCGGGCTCGGGCATGACGAGCGCCGAGCGCTGCTCGACGGAGGTCTCCTGCGGGACGACGCCCTTGCCGGCGACGATGAGCGCCGCCGCGAGAGCGGCAAGTCCCAGGCCGAGCGAGAGGCCGAGCAGCTGGGTGGAGGGATCGACCACGTAGAGCACGACGAAGGCCACGCCCCCCGCGCCGGCGGCGAGCAGCAGCCCGGCGACGAGCGTCTCGGCCCGGCGGCTGGCGGGCACCTCGCGCTCGGAGGGGTCGGGCTCGGGCGGAGCTCCCGAGCGCCGGCCCTGGCCGGCGGCGCCGAGGAGGAGGGCGAGGAGATAGCGCACGAGGCGGCTCACGTCGGCGTCCGCTCGCCGATCAGCCGGGCGACGATCACGAGCGCGGCGAGCGCGAGGAACCACGCCACCATGCCCTCCGGGATGGGACCGATGTTGCCGATCCCCCATCCCCCCGCGTCGTCGGGGTGGCGGGTCCAGAGCACGTAGCGCGCGATGGAGTCGAGGGAGTGCTGATCGATCTGGCGCTCGCCGAACTTCGGCATGAGGTAGGGGCCGATGCGCACCGCCTCGGCGACCTGCGTCGCGCTCGCCTGCTGGAGCGAGGGCGCCACGGCGGCGGGCGTGGCGATCCCTCCCCGCGCGAGCACCTGATGGCAGCCCGCGCAGTGGGTGGTGAAGTCCTTCTGGCCGACCGAGAGCGAGCCGTGCGCCGGATCGACGGCGGGGATCGGCGGGCCGCCGAGGGAGGCCACGTAGGCGGTGATCGCGGCGCGCTGCGGCTTGGTGTAGGCGGGCTTCACCCGCACCGGTGCGTCGTGCGGGTTGTTGAGCGGCATGCGCCCGGTGGAGAGATAGAAGTCGGCCGCCTCGGCCCCCACCTTCTGCAGGGACGGACCGCGGCCGGGCACGCCCTCGGCGCTCAGCCCGTGGCAGGAGGCGCAACCGTCGACGAAGAGTTCACGGCCCTGGGCGACGAGCCCGCCGGCGCCGGTCGCAGCGGCGGGAACGGCGGCCTGGGCGCGCGCGGCGTGCGGGGTCGACCACTGCATGACCGCGAGCGCAGCGCAGAACAGGGCGAGCAGGGCGAGCAGCGGACGGCGCGCCCTCCTCACGGGCCGATCACCGCTCCGGCCGCGCGGCGGTCGGCGTGGGCCTCGCGGGCGCGCGCCCGGCGCTCCTCTCCGGCGAGCGCCGCCCACGCCAGCCCGAGCACGATGAGCGCGCCCGCGAGGCTCCCGCCCACCCACATGATCGCCCCGGCGTCGTGCTGGTCGGCCAGAGCGGAGAGGCCCATCGCCCGCGCCGGCGCGAGGTAGGCCGGGTAGCGCACCCGGCCCGAGATCTCGAGCGCGATCCCCACCACGCTCATCGCCGGCATCGCGAGGAGCACCGCCAGCATGCGCCCGAGCCACCCCGGGGCGTGACGGATCGGGTCGGCGCCCACGAGCGGCGCCCAGAAGAGCGCCGCGCTCGTGAGGTAGAGCGCGTGCTCGAGCACGTGGACTCCCGGGTGGCGCAGCGCGAGCTCGTAGAACCCCGTGAGGTGGGTGAGGAGCGTCAACGCGACGAACTGCGCGAGCCCGACCGCCGGGCGCCCCAGGGTCGCTCCGGCCGGACCGCTCAACGCGCGTGCCACCGCGCGGCGTGAGCGGCCCCGCAGGGTGCGCAGCCCGAGCGTCACCGGCGCGCCGGCCACGAGCAGCGGCGCGGCGAGCATGGTCAGCGCCAGGTGCTGGACCATGTGGACCGAGAGGAGCTCGCCGGCGTAGACGTCGAGGCCGGACTCGAGCCCGACCACCAGGACGACGACTCCCGCCAGCCACGACACCGTGCGCCTCGCCTTCCAGCGCGTCCGGCGCGCGGCCGCGACGTAGAGGACGGCCGCGGCGAGCGCCCAGGCGAGCACCGCGGGCTCGAGCTGCCAGCTCGTGGCCAGGCCGGAGAGCGACGGGGCGCCGCTCACTGCGGCTCCTCCCCCGCGCGCTCGGCGCGCCGCTCGCGCCGCAGGCCTCCGAGGCCCATGAGAAGCAGCCCACCGCCGAAGAGGACGAGCCACGGGCCGACCTCCGTCCCGATCAGCATGAGGCAGAGCGCCACGGCGGTGAGGGCGGAGGACGGGCTCAGGTCGGTGACGGCCTCGGCCTCTGCGACGGGACGGCGGCGGCGCGCCGCAGCGAGCGCCATCGCCGCCGTGCCCAGCACCGCGAGCGAGGGGAGGGCGACGGAGAGCAGCACGTCGTAGCCCCACTTGGGCGCGGGCGCGAGGAAGATCGCCCACAGCACCGCACCGAGCACGAGCAGGAAGAGGGCCCACACGCCGAGCGCGATCCCCGGCCGGCTCACGCCCGCACCCGCGCCGGCTGCGGCGGCGGCTCGGCCTCCGCGTCCTCGGCCCGCTCGCGGAGGTCGAGCAGCGGGGCGAAGGAGCGCACGGGCGGCAGCGCGTCGAAGTTGTGCCGCGGAGGCGGCGAGCTCGTGGCCCACTCGAGCGTCTGCGCCCCCCACGGGTCCGGGCCGGCCGGGCGCCGCGCGCGCAGCGAGACCGCGACGTTCACCAGGAACACGAGCACGGAGAACGTGAGCACGTAGGAGCCGATGCTCGCCACCACGTTCAGCGTCTGCCACTCGGGGTGGGCGGCGTAGTCGGCCACCCGCCGCGGCATCCCCTCCTCCCCGAGGAAGAACATGGGAAAGAACGTGAGGTTGATCCCGATGATCGTCAGCCAGAAGTGCACCTTGCCGAGCCGCTCGCGCAGCATCGCGCCCGTCACCTTGGGGAACCAGTAGTAGACGCCGGCGAACATCCCGAACACGCTCCCACCGAACAGCGTGTAGTGGAAGTGGGCGACGATGAAGTAGGAGTCGGTGACGTGGTAGTCGAGCGGCGGTGAGCCGACGAAGATCCCCGTCACCCCGCCGATGAGGAACATGAGCAGGAAGCCGAGGGCGAAGAGCATCGGCGTGAGGAGGCGGATCCTCCCGCGCCACATCGTCGCCAGCGAGTCGAAGTACTCCACCCCGGCGGGCACGAGCAGCGCGGTCGAGGTGAGCGAGAAGTACTGGTTCGCGACCGCGCTCGTGGTGAACATGTGGTGGCCCCACACCGACATGGAGAGCGCGGCGAAGGCCAGCAGCGAGACGACGAAGAGGTTGTAGCCGAACCAGCGCCGCGCCGAGAAGGTGGAGATCACCTCGGCCACCGCGCCGAGGAAGGGGAAGAAGACGACGTAGACCACCGGGTGCCCGAAGAACCAGAACAGGTGCTGGAAGACGATGGGGCCGTCGGGCAGCGTGAGGACCCCGCCGAAGGTGCGCTGTGCGTAGAGGAGGCCCATCGCGACAAGGAGCGCGGGGAACGCGGTGATGACCATGAGGCAGGTCACGACCATGGTCCACGAGAAGACGGGGATCCGCAGCATCGTCATCCCCGGCGCGCGGCGGCGCGCGACCGTGGCGAGGACACACCCGGCGACGAGGATCGCGCCGAGCGCGGCGAGGATGATCCCCAGGATCCAGAAGTCCGTCCCGATGCCCGGGGAGTTGGGCGCGTCGGAGAGCGGGTCATACCCGTACCAGCCCACCGCTGCGGCGCCGTTCGTGGTCAGGAAGCCCGACCACATCGTCAGCCCGCCCACCACGATCATCCACCAGCCGGCGAGCACGAGGCGCGGCCACTGGATCTCCGCCGCGCCGACCTGGAGGGGAACGAGATAGACCCCGAGCGCGAGCGCCGCGGGCGTGGCGAAGAGGTAGAACATCGTCGAGCCGTGGATCGTGAAGAGCTCGTTGTAGCCCTCGTGGCTGAAGAGCTGGGTGTTCGGCGCGAGCAGGTGCGAGCGGATGAGGACCGCGAGCACGCCCGCGGCGAGGAAGAACCCGAAGCCGGTGACGAAGAGCCGCGCGCCGAGCGACTTGTGGTCGGTTCCCGCCAGATTGGCCACGAGCCCGCGACGCGGGGCGCGAGCGGGCGGCGGCACGGCGACGGCGCTCACGGGGTCCCCCGGTGCGCCTGCGCCCAGGCCCGAAAGGCCCCGGGCGCCATGACCTGGACGTTGAAGCGCATCCCGGCGTGGTTCAACCCACAGAACTCCGAGCACTCGCCGCCGCTCGCGAGGCTTCCTGCCCGCGGGAAGAGCATGTCGAAGGCGTCGGTGCGCCCGGGGTTGGCGTCGCGCTTGAAGCGCAGGTCGGGAATCCAGAAGGCATGGTCGACGTCGAGGGCGGTGATGAGGAAGCGCACCGTATTCCCGGCGGGCACGTAGAGCGTCGGCACCGCGCCGCGCTCGCCGCCCGGCGTGCCCGTCACGTCGCGCCCGAGCTCGGTGATCCCGTAGGCGGGATAGTCGAAGCGCCAGTGCCACTTGGCCGCGGTGACCTTGACGGTCAGCGCCGGATGGACGCTCACCCGATCGACCTTGGCCTCGGTCGTGTACGTGAAGACGAGGAGAAGGGCCACCACGCCGGCGAGCACGACCGCGTAGGCCCCCTCGACGCGGGGCGCGTCGGCCACACGCGAGGGTCGGCCTCCGTCCTCGCGCCGGCGGTAGCGCAGCGCGAAGGCGATCACGAGCACGAAGACGAGCACGCATACCCCGACCGCGATCGGGAGGTAGAGGGCCTCGAGCCCGTCGTACTGCCGGCGCGTGTCTACCACGGGGCGGGCACGCTACTCCTCGCGGACGCGGTGCCGGCGCGGGAGGGGGCAAACCGCCGGCGAGCGGTCGGCGCGCTGACACGACGGCCAAGTGCAGAGACGAGGCGAGTCGGGCGCGCCCGGGCGTGCACGATCCGCCTCTTGCTCGAGATGCCTACGTCGCGGCGCTCGCCCGCGGGCGCCCGCGCGCCGCGCGGGCGTCACCCACCCGCTTGGCGTCGAGCCGGTCGGCCAGCCGCGACGCGAGCGCCATGACCGTGAGCGCCGGGTTGGCGCTCCCCTGCGTGGGCATCACGCTGCCGTCGCTCACGAACAGGTTCGGGTGGCCCCACACGCGGTGATCGGAGTCGACCACGCTCTCCTCGGGCCTGAAGCCCATCCGGCAGCCCCCGACGAGATGTGCGTAGCGGTCGATCGTGAGGATGTCCTGCGCGCCGGCCGCCTCCCACACGTCCTTGAGGACCTTCTTGGCGTAGGCGATGTTCGCGCGGTCGTTCTCGCACTGGGAGTAGTCCATGCGCGCCACCGGCAGCCCGTGGGAGTCGCGCTCCTCGGCCAACGTCACCCGGTTCTCGGGGAGCGGAAGCAGCTCATTCAGGACCCCGATCGTCGACCAGTGGTTGTAGTCGCGCATGTACTCGCGCAGCCCCTGCCCCCAGTGCCCGTCGGCGAGCACGTGCTCGGCCCAGGCGATCGGCTGGGGCCCCACGGTCTGGATGGAGAACCCGCGCGCGAACCCGCGGTCCGGGTCGGTTTCGTAGAACTGCTCGGAGGAGATCTCGGGCGGCGGGGCCTTGTACATCCGCAGCGTCTCGGGAAAGCGCCCGGCGACCTGCGTCGCTCCCTGGACCATGATGTAGCGCCCGAGCTGGTCGTTCTCGTTCGCGAGCCCCGAGAGCAGGAGCAGCCGCGGGGACTCGATGGAGTAGCCCGCCACCGCGACCGCCGCCGCGCGCTGGAAGCGCTCACGCCCCCCGTGCATATAGACCACGCCGGTGGCGCGCCGCGAGCCGTCGACCTCGATCCGGGCGGCGTGCGAGTCGGCGCGGACCTCGACGCCGTGGTGGATCGCGTCGGGCAGGTGGGTGACGAGCGGCGAGGCCTTGGCGTTGACCTTGCAGCCCTGCAGGCAGAAGCCGCGGTAGATGCAGTGCGGGCGGTTGCCGAACGCCCCGTTGGGGATCCCGACCGGACCGATCCGCATCTCGATACCCGCCGCCTGCGCGCCCTGACGAGCGCGCTCCGCCCCGCCCGAGAGCGGATGGGCGGCGTAGGGGTAGCGGTGGGGGTCGCCCCACGGCCAGTCCTGGCCGGAGACGGGCAGCTCGGCCTCGACACGCTCGTAGTGGCGCTTCAGCTCCCAGTAGGAGATCGGCCAGTCGGCGCCCACCCCGTCGCGGGAGCGAGTCTCGAAGTCCGAGGGATGGAAGCGAGGGGTGTAGCCCGCGTAGTGGACCATCGAGCCGCCGACCCCGTGGCCCGAGTTGTTCTTGCCGAGCTCGACCGGGTCCTCGCCGCCGATCACCCGCGGAGCGGTCCAGTAGATCTTGTGCGCGCCGGCCTCGTCGGAGACCCAATCGCGGTCGGGGTCCCAGAACGGCCCCGACTCGAGCACGACGATGCGCCAGCCCCGCCGGGCGAGGCGCTGGGCGAGCGTCGACCCTCCCGCGCCGGCGCCGACGATTACGAGGTCGACCTCGTCCTCGTCGCCGTAGCGCGCCATCTCATCGAGGCCGGGAATCCCCCGCTTGTGGGGGTCGAGCAGGTAGCGCGAGTCGTTGTCGGTGGGCCCGAGGCCACCCTTGGCCAGCGCGGCGAGCGGCCGCTTGAGCTTCACCGGAGGCCCTTTTGCTCGGCCACGTCGGGGACCGGATCGACGCCGAAGGCCTCCACGCCCTCGTCGGGCTCATGGGCGCCGACCTGCAGGCGCATGTAGCCGCGCGGGTAGCGCGGGCCGCCGTAACCGATCTCGTTCCACGCCCAGGGGTGCGAGTAGAACGCCGCGAGGATCCCACGCATGACGACGCCCCATGCCTTGGAGCACGGAAGCTCCTCCCACACCCCGCCCGAGAGCTTGCCCTCGGCGAAGCGGCCGACGAGCTCGAGCCGCGCATCCTCGCCGAGGTCGGCGAAGGAGCCGCCGGCCGCCTCGTCGAGTCCCCGGGCCACGCGCCGCCAGGTCTCCGTGTCCGCCGGCATGTCGTGGAAGCGGAAGCCGTCGAGCTTGCCTCCGTGCATCTTGGCGTCGACCATGTTCAGGACGGGGATGCGCGGGGCGGCGTCCTGGGCGGTGACCACGTCGCAGAACACGCCGAGGGTCCGCGCCTCCTCGGGCGCGAAGAAGCGCAGCGGCGGGACGTTCTCCACCCGGTCGAGCACGACCGCCCGGGTCGCCTCGTCCCAGTGCTCGGCGTTCTCGAGCACGTCGTAGTCGGGGTAGCGCCCGTGGCGCTGGGGAGTCGTTCCGCTCCGCTGGCGGGGCAGGCCCTCGGGCGGTGCGGGCTTGCCTCCGGGCGCGCGCTTGGGAAGGTGGCCGGGCTCGGAGAAGCTCTGCGCCATCTACCAGCGCTCCCGGCGCATGAGCGCGGCGACGAGGCCGACGCCGCCGATCATCGACAGCGAACCGGGCGCGAGCAGCGGTGGGCCCATGACGAGGTTGTAGGTCGGCTCAGACCAGCCGCCGGGCTTGCGCGCGACGCCCCGGCCGTGGAAGTAGGTGCCGAGGCCGCCGCTCGCCACGGTGGCCGCGGAGAGCGCGGGCACCCACGTGCGCGCAGCGCTCGGCGAGCGCACGCCGGCTGCGCCCGCGACGCCGAGCGCGGGGAGGAGTCCGACCGGCGCCCACATCCACTTGTTGGCGAACGAGCCGCTGTAGTGGTTGACGTAGACCTCGACGCCGAGGGGCAGGGCGCTGGCGGCCGTGGCGGCGCAGAGCATCTGCTGCGCGCGGCCGTGGCGCAGGTTCCAGAGCGCCTGAGCGGAGCGTGGGCGGCGCGGGCGGGGCAGGAGCGCTCCCGCCGCGGCGCGTACGGCGCCGCGCACGGTGGCGCGTCCGCGGGGGGAGACGGCGGCGCGACGGACGATGCGGTTGGGCACGGGGATCGCTTCTCCTCGGTTGGGCGGGCGGCGATGGACCAGCGCCGTTGGCCGACGACTACCCGACCTCACGCGCTTCCATGCCGGACGCTCGTCAGCGCGCGGACCGCGCGCTGACGGCCGCGTTAGCGTTGCGTCCTCATGGGCCCCGCGCGTACGACCCTCCTGCGCCGCGAGCTGGCGCGAGCGCTCCCCGCGCGCCCCTTCCGGATCGAGCTCTGGGACGGGACCGCGGTCGCGCCCACCCTTCCCCCCGGCGGTCCGACGTTCTCCCTCCGCTCCCCGCATGCCCTCGCCCACCTGCTGCGCGCCCCGGGCCAGCTCGGGCTCGTTCGCGCGCACGTCTCGGGCGAGCTCGAGATCGACGACCTGGACGCCGTGCTGGCGGTGCTCGACGGCTGGTCTCCCCCGCCCATCGAGGCGAGGCAGCGCGCCAAGCTCGCGCTCGCCGCCGCCTGGGCGATGGGCCCGACCCGGCCGCCGCGAGCTCCGGCGTCCGAGCTCGTGCCGCGCGGCGAGCGCCACACCCAGGAGCGCGATGCGCGCGCCGTCCGACACCACTACGACGTCCCGGCCGCCTTCTTTGCGCTCTTCCTCGACGAGTCGATGACCTACTCGTGCGGGATCTTCTCCCACGGCGCCCCCACGCTCGAGGAGGCGCAGAAGGCCAAGCTCGAGCTCGTCTGCCGCAAGCTCGGGCTCGCGCCGGGGGAGCGCGTGCTCGACGTGGGCTGCGGCTGGGGGAGCTTCGCCCTGCACGCCGCCGCCCGCCACGGGGTGAGCGTCACGGGGATCACGCTCTCCGAGCCCCAGGCGCGGCTCGCCCGGGAGCGTGCCCAGAGCGCCGGCCTGGCGGACCGCGTCGAGATCCGCGTGGCCGACTACCGCGAGCTTGCCGGCGAGCGCTACGACGCCGTCGCCAGCATCGGGATGGTCGAGCACGTCGGGGAGGAGCGCCTGGACGACTACGGCCGCCACCTCGCGGGCGTGCTCGCGCCCGGCGGGCGCCTGCTCAACCATGGCATCGCGCGGCTGCGCCCCGGCGGCGGCGAGGCCGGCGCCTTCTCCGAGCGCTACGTCTTTCCCGACGCCAGCCCTCCCCACCTCTCGCGCGCGCTCCTCGCGCTCGAGCGCGCCGGCTTCGTCGTCGAGCACGTGGAGGGCTTCGCCGAGGACTACGCGGAGACGCTCCGCCACTGGGCGCAGCGACTCGACGATCGCCTGGACGAGGCTCGGGGCCTGGCCGGGGAGGAGCGCGTGCGCGTGTGGCGCCTGTACCTGCGGGGGGCCCGCCACGGCTTCGAGAGCGGCTTCACCTCCATCTACCAGACTCGCTGCCGGCTCGCCTGAAGCGAGCGCTCTGCGCCGCGCACGCTGGGCCGTCGAGTACGGTTTGACGATGAGCGAGGTGCGCCTTGAGCGCCGCTGAGCAGGTTCCCGTCCGGCGGCTGGTCCGGCGCCGTCCGCCCCACGAGGGCCACCGTCCGAAGCCCCGGCGCTTCGGGGATCTGCCCAAGGGAGCCTGGAAGCGGATCGCCAAGCGCACCTTCGATCAGTTCCGCGCCGACGGGGTCACCAACCTCGCCGCCGCGCTCACCTACCGCTCGGTCCTCTCGCTCTTTCCCGCCCTGCTCGCCCTCGTCGCCCTGCTCGGGGTGCTCGGCCAGTACCCCCAGACCTTCAACGACGTGATCGTGATCGTCGGCCGGGTGGCCCCTACCTCCGCGGTGCAGGCGCTTCAGGGTCCGCTCGAGGGCGTGATCCGGAACAAGGGCGGGGCCGACGCGCTCCTCGGCGTCGGGCTGCTCGTCGCCATCTGGGCGGCGTCGGGCTACATCGGCGCGTTCTCCTGGGCGACGAACGTCATCTGGGAGGCCAAGGAGGGGCGCTCGTGGTACCGGCAGTGGCCGTTCAACGTGGCGGTCACGCTCGTCGCGCTCGTCCTGCTCGCCGCCGTGCTGATCGCGCTGGTCCTCTCGGGCCCGCTGGCCACGGCGGTCGGAGAGCAGATCGGGGTCGGCCACACCGGCCTGTTGGTATTCCGGATCGTCAAGTGGCCGGCAATCGTGTTGGTGGTCACGTTCATGATCGGCGGCCTCTACTTCCTCGCTCCCAACGTCCGCCAGCCCCCACCGCGGTGGCTGACCCCGGGGGCGATCTTCGCGGTGCTCGCGTGGATGGCGACCTCCGGGCTCTTCGGGCTCTACGTCGCGGGGCTCGGCTCCTACAACAAGACCTACGGCACCCTGGGCGCGATCATCACCTTCCTCGTGTGGATCTGGCTGACCAACACCGCGATCCTCCTCGGCGTCGAGCTCGACTCGGAGATCGAGCGCGAGCGCGAGCTCGCCGCGGGCGTCCCGGGCGCCGCGGAGCGGATTCAGCTCCCGCTGCGCAGCTAGTAGACCGCGACCCGGTCGAGCGCTCTTCAGCCGGCTCCCCGCTCGGAGGCGAGGGCGGTGGCCACGTCGCGCGGGTAGGAGCGACGGGCGCGCCACCATCACGAGCCCGCTCAGGAGCAGCGCGCTCAACATGGTCAGGAAGGCCAGCAGACCGAGCTCCGTGTTCCCGATGCGGAGCCCCCGCTCGAGCTCGGCACCGACCGCGCCGATCGTGGCCGTGTCCGCGCTCTGCAGGCCCAGCACCAGGGCGAGCAGCACGGTGACCTTCCCGCGGGCGGCCCCGCCGATCGCCTCGAGCAGCGACACCGGGCGCGGGCCGCTCAGGCGACGTTTGCCGTCGTGGGATCCGGCGTTGCGCCCGCGACCCAGCGCCGCCCCTCACCTCGCTGGTACAGGGCCGCGGTGACGGCGTCGCGCTGACCCAAGCTGGCTCCTCCCTTCGCAGACGCAAGCGCTGGCATCGTTCCCTCAGGACTCGCGCAGCTCGGCACGATCCGCCTCGCTGCGGCGGAACGCGCGCAGGAAGGGAATGCTGGCAAGAATCGCGCCGCTGGAGACGAGCCACATCGCGCCGAAGCCCTGCGTGGAGTGCAGCGGTCCCTTGAGGAGCTGGATCGCCAGGCCGGCGAGGAGCGGCCCGAGCATGGTCCCCAGCCCCCGGCTCAGCGAGTAGTACCCCGTGAGCAGGCCGTGCTCCTCTCGAGGCATGATCGGGATGAGCAGCGCGTAGGGCAGGGTGAGGATGACCGCCCCGCCGAAGGCGACCGCGGGAAGCACCGGCACGAGGATCCACGGATCTCGGGTCGCGAACGGGACGAGCAGGCCGAGCCCGTAGATCCACATGGCGAAGTTCATGACGCGGGCGCGGCCCAGGCGGTCGCCGAGCTTGCCGCTAACGGGAGAGGCGATGAGGATGATCGCCGCCACGGCCGCGATCAGGCCCGTGGCGGTCGTGATGCCCTGGCCGAGGCCCACGGTGAGGTAGAGGACGATGAACGTCTTCAGCGCCGAGAGCGAGAGCTCCCAGCACGCGTTGGCGACGAGGAACGAGCGAAGCGCGGGATGGGCGGCCACGAGCCGGCGAAGCCCGCGCAGGGCGTCGCGAATGCCCTGAGCGTCCTCCCGCTCCTGGTCGGGGATTCCCCGCCGCCTCAGCCTGACCACGAAGGCCCCGAGCGCTCCGAGCAGGACGAGGGCCGCCGCGATGAACGGCACCGGCTTGCCGACCGAGAGCAGGAACCCGCCGCCCACGAGGGCGCACCCGGTGCCCGCGCCGCGCCAGAGCGCCTGCGTGCTCTGGCCGCGCCCGGAGATCTCGTCGGCGAGCAGGTCGGGATAGAGCGCCCGGTAGGGCTCGTAGGTGGTGTAGTAGGCGGCGAAGAACACGAGCACCACCGCGGCCATCGCGACCAGAGAGCCGACGAACCCCATGAGCACGAGGGCCAGCGCGGCCACCGGTGCGCCGGCGAGCACGAAGGGCAGCCGTCCACCGAGCCGGGTTCGGAGCTGATCCGACCACGTGCCGGCGACGAGCGGCAGCCAGAGCGCCATGAGCCCCTCGCCGCTGACGATCACGCCGATCACCGCGGTGGAGCCCGTGAACTGCTTGGCCAGCACCGGCAGGTAGGTCGTCACAACGGTCGTGGCCAGCGCAAGGCCGAACGTCGGGAGGCCGAGCAGCGCGAGCGTCCGCTTCTCCTCGCCGGTCAGCGAGCGCTCGGCGGCCTCGCCGGCCCGCGGCGAGGAGCTCGCGGTCGACGAGGTCACCGTCGAGGGCTACCCGTCGGGCCCGAAGCAAAAAGGGCACGTCAGACTGCGGACCGTCGTGTCGGAGTCGGGGAGATTGTGGCGCACGCTCGCGGGTAGCCACGTGCTCACCGCTGACCATGCTTCTCGGAATCGCGCTTTCCCTTGGTGCCGCCGTCCTCTTCAACGTGGGCGCCGCCGTGCAGGCGCTCGACGCCCGCGAGGTGCCCGCGGAGGAGGACCGTAAGCGCTCGCTGCTCCTGCGCCTGCTGCGCCGGCCGCGCTGGCTGCTCGGCACCGCGCTCGTCATCCTGGGCTTCCCCTTCCAAGCGGTCGCGCTGAGCGTCGCATCGCTCGCCGTCGTGCAGTCCGTGCTCGCGTTGGGCCTCGTCGTGCTGCTCGTCATCGGCGCGACGAAGCTCGGAGAGCGCGTCGGAGCTGCGGAGGTGGGCGCGGTCGCGGCGCTGATCGTCGGGGCGGCGCTGGTCGTGCTCGGCGCGCCCCACGCCTCCTCGCGCGAGCGCGGGCTCGCCTTCTCCGTCGGCGTGATGGCGGCGCTCACCCTCCTCGCGCTTCTGCCCTACGTGTGGAGGAGGAGGATCGGGCAGGGCTTCACCCTGAGCGCCGGGCTGGCCTTCGGGGCGAGCAACGTCGCGGCCAAGCTCTTCACGGACGCGCTCAAGCAGCACGGCCGCGCCGTTCTGGTGGCCGTCTGGCTAGTGCTGAGCGGGCTGAGTGGCGTCCTTGCCGTCCAGAGTGAGATGGTGGCCTTCGGGCGCCGCCCCGCCACCCGCGTCGTGCCGATCGTGTTCGTCCTGCAGACGCTCGCGCCCGTGCTGCTCGCGCCGGTCTACCAGCGTGAGCGCTGGGCCACGGTGCCCTTCTACGGAGCGCCGCTCGTCCTGGGCGTCCTGCTCGTCGTCCTCGGGGCGATGGCCGTGGGGCGCAGCCACGCCGTCTCCCTGCTCGCCGGCGGGAGCGACGCCGGCACGGGCAGCGCGCGATGACCTCGGTCCCGCTCGGGCTTCTCGCCGCCGTCTCGGCCTCGGGCATGTACTACGGCGGCATGGCCGTCCAGGCCCTCGAGGCACGCTCGGAGCCGCTCGGCCGCTCGTCGCGGTCATGGCTCCTGCTGCGGCTCATCCGCCGGCCGCGCTGGCTGCTCGGCACCGGCCTCACGATCCTCGGTGTCCCTCTCCAGGCGCTCGCGCTGCTCCTCGCCCCGCTCTCGATCGTGCAGCCCGCGCTCGTGATGGGTCTCGTCCTGCTTCTTGCGGTGGGCCGACGTGTGCTCCACGAGCCGGTCACCCGGCGCTCGGCCGGCGCGGCGCTCGCGATCATCCTCGGCGTCGCCGTGCTCGCCGTCGTGGCCCCCGCGGGCGGGACAAGCGGGAGGTTGTCGGTCGGCGGAGCCGGCGCCCTCGCCGTACTCGCGCTCCTCGCGCTGGCGCCCTACCTCCTCCGAGGTGGGCGGCTGGGGTCGGGTGGCTTGATCCCGATCGCCGCGGGCCTCGCCTATGCGTGGGCGGCGATCGCCGTGAAGCTGGGAACCGACGCCCTGAACGGCGGACGGTGGGCCGCCGTGATCGCCTGGGGCCTTGCCGCCGGGGCGGCCGCGGTGCTGGCCACGGCGAGCGAGATGAGCTCACTTCAGCGGCGTCCCGCCACCCGCGTCGCGCCGGTGCTCGCGGCGATGGAGACGCTCGTCCCCGTGCTGCTCGCGCCGCTCGTGGTGCACGAGCACTGGAGCCGCGGGCCGCTCGGAGGAGGCGTCGTGCTCGGCGCCCTAGCGCTCGTCGTCGGAGGTGCCGTGCTCCTCAGCCGAGCCTCCGGAGTCAGCAGCCTCATCGAAGGTGGAGCGCAGCACTGAGATCGCCCCGCCGCCGCGGCGACCGGGGCGCTTGGACTCGGATGGCGTCGTCTCGGGCGCCTCGAGTGCGAAGAGCCTGACCCGCCCGTCCACCCCCTTGAGCCCGCGGCGGCGCTTGCGCCGCCACGCGTGCTCGGGGGCCTGCTCCACGACGGCCTCCGTGGCGAGGATCCGGCCCGGCTTGGCGAGGTCGGTCACCCGGCTGGCCACGTTGACGGGCGCGCCGAACCAGTCGCCGCTTCGCGTGGTGGCCGGGCCGTGGGCAATGCCGACGCGGACGCTCGGGAAGCGCTCGCCCTGAGCGTCGATCTCGCGCACGAGCTCGAGGACCGTGGACAGGAGCTGGTCGGTGTCGGGCGAGACGAACATCGCAGCGTCGCCGATCGTCTTGACCAGGCGGGCCGGTTGACGCACGGCGGCGGCCGAGAGCTCGTGGAGCCGGCCCGCGATGCTTCCGAGCTCATCGGCCGGAAGCCGCTCTCCGAGCCGCGTGTAGTCCACCAGGTCGGCAAACGCGACGGCGACCTCTCGGGTGCCGGCCAGGCGGCCGGCTTTGCGCTCGGCCTCGGTGACCAGCTCGCGGCGTATGCCGTCACGGAGGTGGGCGCGGAAGTGGAGGTCCATGAGCTGGCCCGCGAGCGGAGCGAGCTCGTCGGCCGCTCGGGCGTAGCGCAGCCCGACCGTGTACTCCGAGTCGCCGGGCTCGAGCAGGGCCTCGCCGGCGAGGCGCCGCACCGCGTCCGCCGCGTGCGACATGCCCTGGCTGAGGACGCGGCTCACCTCGAGCAGGCCCGCACGCGGTAGGCCGGCGTCGAGGAAGCGCCGCACGAGGCGCGCCAGCTCGATGTCCTCGTCGGTGAACGGACGCTCGCGCGGAGCCGGGTTCGGCCGTCCCCCGGCCTGCATCATCGCGCGCACGAAGTCCGGGCTCAGCTGCGCGGCCCGGGCGACGTGCGTGAGGCTGTGACGGCGCTCGCCGCCCAGGGCGAGCTCGACCGCGAGCGTGGGCAGCCGGCCTTCCATGGCGGCATGCTCGAGCTCGCCCGGACCCTGCCCGGCCTGGCGAAGCCTCTCGAGGAGTTGCTCGCGATCGTTCACGCTCACATCATTACCTCCCGCGGCGCGCGAGTCCCGCTCGTAGCCCGCCGGCGGCGGTGCCGAGCCAGGCCGCAAGCGCGACGGCCAGCGCGCACCGCTCCTCAGGAAAGGCGCACGCCCCACGTCGCCGTGAACGACTCGCCCGGCTCGAGCCGCACGAGCCCCTCGCCGCTCTGGAACGCGTTGGGCGCACAGGTCATGGGCTCGGTCCCGAGCCCGCGGCGAGCGCGCGAGGGGCTGAGGGTGTCGCCGGTGTAGAGCTCGACGAACGGATAGCTCTCATCCACCCACAGCTCGGCGCAGCTTCCGTCGGGCGCCCGCAGGCGCGTCCACGCCCGCCCCGCCGCGTCGCGCGTCAGGTCGGTGAACGCAAAGTCGACGGGCTGGTCGCCGAGCCGTCGGGGCGAGCGGAAGTCGAAGGGGGTTCCCTCCACCGGCTCGCGGCCCGTGGGAAGCTGGCGCTCCTCGTCGGTGAGGATCCTCGTCGCGGCATCGAGCTCGACGGTGCAGTCGTCGATGAGTCCCTTCCCCGGGGAGAGGTAGGGGTGCTGCCCGCAGCCGTACGGGCAGGGCCTCTCGCCCAGGTTCGCCGCCGTCGTGCTCACCGTGAGCCCGTCGTCGCCGAGCTCGTAGGCGATGCTCACCTCGAGCGGGAACGGATACCCCATGAGCGGGAGGAGGCGGGTGGCCATGACCACCCGGCTCGGCTCCTGCTCGCGCGCCGTCCACGGGCGCCAGCGCAGGAACCCGTGGATCGCGTTGTGCTTCTCGGGCTCGGTGAGCGCGACCTGGTGGTCGGCTCCGTCCCACTCGTAGCGGCCGTCGGCGAGCCGGTTGGGCCACGGGACGAGCGCCGCGCCGTGCGCCCCGTCGGCCATCTGCTCGACGGGGTAGGGATCGAGCACCGCCCGCCCGTCGACGGAGTACTCGCGCACGCCGCCGCCGACCTCGACGATCACGGCGCGCTGGCCGCCGAGGCTGAGCTCGAACTGCTCGCCGGAGGGAGCGACGTTCACGCCGAGGCTCCCCCGACGGACATCGCCGAGACGGCGGCGGCGCGCCCCCAGACCGCGTCGCCGAGCGCGATCCCGTGCTCGCGCGCGCGCCGGACGTGCTGCCAGGCGGCCCGGGCCTCGCCGATCCCGAGCGCGAACAGCGCGAGCGAGAGCCCGGCCGAGACGAGGCAGAGCGTGCACCACGTACCCGCCACCGTGGGCTGCACGACGATGAGGACGATCGAGACGACCGCGCCCGTGCTCAGGACCGCGCCGAGGGCGAGGCAGGCCCAGGGCAGGCTGCGCCAGCGGTCTCGGCCGCCGAGCCCGAGCAGCAGGAGCTCGGCGCCGTAGGCGAGCACGCCGGCCAGTGCGTCGGGCACCGGCGCGGTGAGGTCGAGCACCTTGCGCGAGTCGAAGAACGGATCCCACACGTTGCTCCACGCCCTCCACTGGTAGAGGGTGAGGTAGAGGGCGAGAAGGAAGCCGACGCCGGCGAGGGCAGCGAGCAGCGCGCGGCGGGAGAACGACGTCGGGTTCTCCTCCCAGCCCGGCGGCACCGCGCGCGAGGGCGAGGGCGCATCCGCCGCGGCGCTGCCGGCTGCGGGGTTCGCGGCGAGTCGGGGCACCCGCGTCTCTTACCCCGTTCCGCGGGGAGCACACGCCCGCAGAGCGCGCACGGGGCGGATGGTCCGAAGCCGAACCCGCCGCCGGGGACCGAGTCCCCTCTGCTCGCGCGCCTCGGTTATCGTCGCGCCGCCGAGAGGTTGCGCGAGGCGCGACACCGACCAAGGAGCAGACGATGAGCACCCAGAGCAAGCCCGAGGTCGTCGTGGTCACCGGTTCCTCGGGCGGCGTGGGGCGCGCGATCGCGCACGCGTTCGCCAAGCGGGGTGCGCACGTCGGTCTGCTCGCGCGGGGGCAGGAGGGCCTGGACGACGCGGCGCGGGAGGTCGAGTCCTTCGGAGGCCGCGCGCTCGCCGTGCCCACCGACGTGGCCGACCACCGCCAGGTCGAGGCGGCGGCGCAGCGGGTCGAGGAGCACTTCGGCGACATCGACGTGTGGGTCAACGACGCGATGGCGACCGTCTTCGCGCGCTTCGTCGACACCGAGCCCGAGGAGTTCAAGCGCGCCACCGAGGTCACCTACCTCGGCGCCGTCTACGGAACGATGGCGGCGCTGAAGCGGATGAGCGCGCGCAACCGGGGAACGATCGTGCAGGTCGGCTCGGCGCTCTCCTACCGGGCGATCCCGCTGCAGGCCGCCTACTGCGGCTCGAAGTTCGGGATCCGCGGGTTCACCGACTCGATCCGCACCGAGCTGCGCCACGACAAGAGCAAGGTGCACATCACGATGGTGCAGCTGCCCGGGGTCAACACGACGCAGTTCAACTGGTGCCGCTCCAAGCTCGCCAAGCACCCGATGCCCGTCCCGCCGATCTACCAGCCGGAGATCCCCGCCGAGGCGGTCTACTGGGCCGCGCACCACCGCCGCCGCGAGCTCTGGGTCGGCTACAGCGCGGTGCAGGCGATCCTCGGCAACAAGATCGCTCCGAGCTTCGCCGACTGGTACCTCGCGCGCACCGGGTTCGACGGTCAGCAGATCGAGGACATGCCGGTCGGCCCCGAGCGCCCCGACAACCTCTACGAGCCCGTGCCGGGCCTGGCCGCCACGCACGGCATGTTCGACGACCAGGCCAAGACCAGCAGCCCCCAGCTCTGGGCGGCCACCCACCGTCCGCTCATGGCCGGCGTCGCGGCGGGGATCGCGGTGGCCGCGGCGGCCGCGGCGAAGCTCGGCCGATGAGTCGGCGCTCGCCGGGCCACCCCGAGCCGGGGGAGGAGGAGCCGCACGTCCTGCGCGAGTACGCGCTGCTCGCCGACGGCGAGCGCGGCGTGCTCCTCGGGCCGCGCGGGGACTTCTCGTGGATGTGCTTCCCGCGCTGGGACTCGGGCGCGGTGTTCTCCTCGCTCATCGGGGGATCGGGCACCTACACGATCACGCCGAGCGGGCGCTCGGTGTGGGGCGGCTACTACGAGCCGGGCAGCCTCATCTGGCGCTCCCGGTGGGTGACCGGCGAGACGACGATCGAATGCCGCGAAGCGCTTGCCCTGCCCTCGGAGGGCGACCGAGCGGTGATCCTGCGCCGCGTCATCGCGCGCCACGGACGCGCCCGGGTCGACGTGATCCTCGACCCGCGCGCGGACTTCGGCGAGCACGGGCTGCGCAAGCTTTCCCGCCGCGACGACGGAACCTGGATCGGCGAGCTCGGGGAGAGCCGCATGAGCTGGGTCGGCGGCCAGGACGCGAGCCCGCAGGCCGACGGGCACGGGGCCAAGGCGCTCACGCTCAGCCTCGAGCTGGCCGAGGGAGCGCATCACGACTTCGTCCTCGTGCTCGCCACGGGCGGCGCGGATGCCGAGCCGCCCGACCCCGAGTGGGCGTGGCAGGGCGTCGCGGCCGCCTGGGAGGACCGGGTGCCCGACCTCGAGCGCACGGTCGCCCCGCGCGACGCGCGCCATGCCTACGCCGTCCTCTCGGGGCTGACGAGCGCCGGCGGGGGCATGGTCGCCGCGGCGACCACCTCGCTGCCCGAGCACGCCCGCCAGGGGCGCAACTACGACTACCGCTACGTGTGGATCCGGGATCAGTGCTACGCGGGCCAGGCGGTGGCCAAGGCCGCCCCGCACCCGCTCATGGACGACGCCGTGCGCTTCGTCTCCGCGCGCCTGCTGGCCGACGGGCCAGAGCTCAAGCCCGCCTACACGACCGCCGGCGGCGCGGTGCCCGACCAGCGCCACCTCGACCTCGCCGGCTATCCGGGCGGCTCGGACATCGTCGGCAACTGGGTCAACGGGCAGTTCCAGCTCGACGCGTTCGGCGAGGCGCTGCTGCTCTTCGCCGCCGCGGCGCGTCACGACCACCTCGACGCCGAGGGCTGGCGCGCGGCCGAGGCGGCGGTCGCCGCGATCGAGCAGCGCTGGACCGAGACCGACACCGACGCCGGCCTCTGGGAGCTCCATCCCGCTGCGTGGACCCACAGCCGGCTCATCTGCGCCGCCGGGCTGCGCCAGATCGCCGAGCGCGGCCCCGGTGGCGAGCAGGCCGCCCGTTGGGTCTCGCTGGCCGACGGGATCGTCGCCGACACCGCGGCGCACGCCCTCCATCCCTCCGGGCGCTGGCAGCGCGCCCGTGACGACGCGCGCGTGGACGCCGCGCTGCTGCTCCCGGCGATCCGCGGCGCGATTCCGGCCTCCGACCCGCGCTCGCTCGCAACGCTCCAGGCCGTCGGGACCGAGCTCACCGAGGACGGCTACTGCTACCGCTACCGGCCCGACGAGCGTCCGCTCGGGGAGTCCGAGGGCGCCTTCCTCCTGTGCGGGTTCCTGATGGCGCTCGCCTACGCCCAGCAGGGCGAGCACGTCACCGCCGCACGCTGGTTCGAGCGCAATCGCGCCGCCTGCGGGCCGCCCGGGCTGTGTTCGGAGGAGTGGGACGTCTCCCAGCGCCAGCTCCGCGGCAACATCCCCCAGGCATTCGTGCACGCGCTTCTCCTCGAATGCGCCGTCGAACAGTATCCGGCCGGCGGGTTCTCCTCCTGACCTTCGATTCGGCGCGGGGACGGTCTCCTCGGTGCTAGGTTGGACGGTGTCGGGTCTGGTCGCCGTGGAGTGGCTGGGCTCCCGTCGTGAAGCGAATGGACGGGCTTCGGCTGAGCACGCGCCCTCGACCGGTGTCCCTCCCGGTTCTGGAAGGAAGCGAGCGATGGTTGCGTATGTCTGCGGTACTTGTCGGTGCAAGGTCTACCGCTCGGAGGTGGTGGAGAATCCTGCCCGGTCTGTGCGGCGCCGATGAGCACCCTGTGGAGCCCGTCGGCATGGACACCGCGGCGGCTGGGGGATGGCGCGCGTCCCCGTGTGGAAGCCTCGCCGGCCGTTGAGGGTTCGGCATGAGCGCGGCGATGCCCGTCGCCGCGCCCCCGCTCGAGTGTGGGCGGCGCGTCTCCGATCGGCGCGCCGGGACACGCCCCGAGCGCAACGAGGTATTGCTGCGCCGCTTCCACGCGGATCGCGACGCGCGCGACCGCGCGGAGCTCGTGCGCGTCTTTCAGCCGCTCGCGCGACGCCAGGTGATGCGCTACGCCAGCTCGCGCACCGCCCGCGAGGATCTCGAGCAGGTGGCCTACCTCGGGCTGCTCAAGGCGATAGACGGGTATGACCCGGGCCACGGCACCGCCTTCTCGAGCTACGCGGTGCCCACGATCGTGGGCGAGCTGCGCCGCTACTTCCGCGACACGGGCTGGTGCGTGCACATGCCGCGCGGGGTGCAGGAGCTGACGGTCGCGGTGCGTAGCGCCACCGAGACGCTCACCGCCGAGCTGCGGCGCGCGCCGAGCATTCCGGAGATCGCCGATCGCGTCGGCGTCCCCGCCGACTCGGTCTTCGACGCGCTCGACGCCGACGGGGCCTACAGCGCGACGTCGCTCGACGCCCCGACGAGCGACGAGGAGGGCGCGACGACGCTCGCCGAGCGCCACGGCTCGCTCGACGGCGGCTACGAGCTCGTCGATGAGCGCGACGCCGTGAGCGCCGCCGCCCGCGCTCTCACCCACCGGGAGCGCGAGGTCATCGCCCTGCGCTTCGCGCAGGAGCTGACGCAGACCCAGATCGCCGAGCGGCTCGGCGTCTCCCAGATGCAGGTCTCCCGCGTGCTCCGCCGCGCCCTCTCGCGGCTCTCCACCGTCGCCGCCCACCAGAGCGGCGAACGCCCCGCCGTACCCGCCCGATCGAAGTGAGCGCGTCACCTCTGCTCTAGAACGATGCCCAGACGCAGCCGCATCAAGCGCGACGGTCACCGCGCGGCGCCCTCGAGGTCGAGGAGCCAGCGCTTGCGCTCCGTACCGCCGGCATAGACGCCCAGCCTCCGGTCGGCGCGGAGCACGCGGTGACACGGAACGACGATGACCACCGGGTTGGCCCCGAGGGCCTCTCCGGCGTAGCGCCCGCTCTCCGCACCGTCGAGGGCGGCCGTGACGTGGGCGTAGTCGACCGTCTCGCCGTAGGGCAGATCCGCGACGGACCGGAGCACGCGGTGGTGTCTGAGCTCGAGGGAGAGCAGGTCAACCGGCAGATCGAAGCTCCGGCGGGCGCCCTCGAAGTACTCGTGAAGCTGGCGGCGGACGTGCTCGAGGCCATCGTCGGCCTCCTCGAGCTCGACGCGGGCGTCGGCGGCGAGCGCGCGCAGCACCGGCTCGGGTCGCTCGCCGTCGAACGCCAGACGGACGAGGCCGCGCTTGCCGCCGACCGCGAGCATCACGCCCAGCGGGGAGTCGAGGGTCGCGTAGGCGAGGCGAGCGGGGATGGCGGAAGGCACCCGCGCGAGCTCTCGGCCGGTCGCGTGGGCCAACGCGCGCTCGAGCTCGACGCATTCGGCGCACGTCCCTTCGAGCAGCACGTGGACCCGCTCGACGTCGAACTCGTCGTCGGGCGGGTCCAGTCGACGGGCGACGTCGGGAAAGACGTCGTACAGGCGCCGGCAGGCGAGGCAGCGGAAGTGGTGATGCTCCCCGTCGACCTCGCGCTCGTAGCGCAGCGGACCGGCGCGTCCGAACATCCGCAGAAGCCCGGCGCCCACCAGCTCCCCGAGCGTGTTGTAGACGGTCGCGCGGGCCAGGCCGGGCAGCTCGCCGCGCGCGCGCTCGTGCACCTGCTCGGCGGTGAGGTGCTCGCTGCGACCGCCCGCAAAGCTCCGGAGGATCGCCCGGCGTTGAAGGGTGGCGCGCAGGCCGTGCCGGCGCAGGCGGTCGCCGAGGGGGTCTTCGTCGAGCATCTCGCCCGATCGCGTACCCCGTTTGCGGGTCGTCAGACGGGGGCACCGTCAGCCGGGACACGGTCCAAACTACTCGGGGGGTAGATCCAGGTCGCCCGCCCGCTCGGCGATGAGCCGGTGCTCCCCGCGCCGATCCCCGAGGGCTTCGCCCAGACCTCGCAGATGACCGGAGCGCCCGACGACGTTCCGCGCTCGGGTCCCAGACGCCGCCCCAGCAGGGCGGTGGCCTGGTCGACAAGGTCAAGGACACGCTGACCTAGACCGTCGCGCGCGGCCGCGGGGCCCCCCGCCGCGCTCGCCCGACGGCGGCGGGCGTCGTGTCGGCGATGTCCCCGGATTGACGCGCACGAGGCCCGGGTAGCTCTCATTCGTGCGGCGCGGGTCCGCGCCGCACGACCACGAGAGAGCAAGGAGGACGCAATGGGGATTCGAGTGGTACCGACGAGAACGCACGGGGTCATCGACCACGTCACCGGCTCGACGCTCGTGTGGGGACCGACCTTGCTGGGGATGGACAACGACTCCGTCTCGACCCGCGCATCGCGGCTGGCCGGCGGCGGCGCGACGGCCTACAGCCTGTTGACCGACTACGAGCTCGGCGCACGGCGGATCCTTCCCATGCCCGCGCACCTGGCCCTCGATGCGGTCAGCGGCGCTCTGCTCGCGGCCACGCCGTGGGTCGCCGGCGAAGCCGAGCGGGGAACGCGCTACTGGCTCCCCCACGCCGTCATCGGCGGCACCGAGATCGTGCTCGCGGCGATCACCCAGTCGGCGCCTGCGCCCGAGACCCTCTCGGGCAAGCTCGCGCGCAAGGCTGGAGTCACCGGTGCCGCGAAGCTGGTGGCCAAGGCGCCCGGGTCGCCGCAGACCAAGGCGAAGCTCCTCGCCAAGACGAGCAAGGGCGCCGGCAAGGCGGGCAAGCTCTCGGCGAAGGGCACCGCGAAGACCGGCGCGCGGTTCGCTCCGCTGAAGCTCGTGGCCGCCGCCCCGGGCTCGGCCGGCGGCAAGGCGGGACTCGCCGCCAAGCTCAGCGCGGGACGCACGGCGGCGAAGCTCGCCGCGAAGGCCCCGGGCTCCACCGCGGGCAAGGCGCGCCTCGCCGGGCGGCTCGGAACGGGAGCGCTCGCCGCGAAGCTCGCCGCCGCCGCGCCCGGCTCTCCGCGCAGCAAGGGCAAGGTCGCGGTCAAGGCCGTCAAGCGCGGCGCGTCGTCGGAGCCCTCCACCGTGCAGAAGCTCGGAGTGCTCGGCGCCGGGCTCGCCGGCGAGCTCGTGCGCCAGAGCCAGTAGGCGCGTGACCAGGGAGGAGGCGCGGGGGGGACCCCGGGGCGGGGGGCGGGCGGGCGCCCCCCGGCGCCCCCCCCCCCCCGCCTCTTCCTCCCGCGCCGGAACTCACCGCCGCTCAGGCCGCGTAGCGCTCGGCCTCGGCCTCCTTGAGCTCCAGCCCCATGCCCGGCCGCGTGCGATCGGGCCAGAGCGCGCCGTCGCGCAGCTCGGGCACGCCGTCGAAGAGCATCTCCTCGATCCGCACGTGGTCGTGGAAGTACTCGAGGTGCACGAGGCGGTCGAGCGCGGTGGCCGGGTGGGCGTGGATCGCCGGCCCGCAGTGCAGCGAGAGCGGAAGTTGTGTTGCACGGCACACGCCGTCGACGCGCAGGAGCTCGGTGATCCCGCCGCAGCGCGTGATGTCGGCCTGGAGCACGTCGACCGCGCCCGCCTCGATCATGCGCGCGAAGTAGGTCACGTCGTAGCCGTACTCCCCCGCGGCGATCGCCATTCCGGCGGGCGCGCGATCGCGCAGGAGGCGCAGGCCGGCGAGGTCGTCGGACGAGACCGGCTCCTCGAACCAGCTCACGCGTGACTGCTCGCGAAACTCCTCCGCGAGCAACAGCGCCTCCTTGCGGGAGTAGGCACCGTTGCCGTCGACGAAGAGGTGGGCGTCGGGACCGATCGCCTCGCGCGCCACGCGCACGCGCCGCGGATCGTCGCTCGGGTGCGAGCCGACCTTCATCTTCACCCGGGGGATTCCCTGGGCCACCCACGCGCCGAGCTGCTCGGTGAGCTGCGCGTCGTCGTAGGCGGTGAACCCGCCGCTCCCGTACACGGGCACGGACGGCTTTGCCTGCCCGAGCAGGACGCAGAGCGGAACCTCGAGCAGCCGGGCCTTGAGGTCCCACAGCGCCACGTCGACCGCGGAGATCGCCATGGAGACGACGCCCGGGCGGCCCGAGTTGCGGGTCGCGTGCACCATCGCCTCCCACGCCGCCTGCGGCGAGAGGGCGTCCATGCCCTCCACCGCGCCGGCGAGCTTCGCGCGGACCATCGTCGCCGTCGCCGGGTCGGCGTAGGTGTACCCCAGCCCGCGCCGGTCGCCGCCCTCGGCGTGGACGACGACGATGGTGGTCGCGTCCCAGCTCAGCGTCCCGTCGGCCTCGGGCGCATCGGTGGGGATCGTGTAGGCCGCGACCTCCAGCGAGGTGATGGGGACCTCCGCGCCGCGCACCGTCATCGCCCGGGCACGAACTCCTCGATCTTCTGCTTGAAGGACTGCTTGATCATCTCCCGCGAGTCCGGATCGCCCTTGAAGAGCGCCGAGGTGAACGCCTTGGCCTGCGTGAGGGTGATGTGCGGCGGCAGCGGCGGCACCTCGGGATCGGTCACCGCCTCATAGACGAACGGCCGGTCGGCGCTCAGCGCCTGATCCCAGGCGGCGCCGATCTGCTCGGGATCCTCGACGCGGATGCCGCCCAGTCCGAGCATCTCCGCGTAGGCGGCGTAGGGGAAGTCGGGCAGCGACTGCGAGCCCTCGAACTTCGGGTCGCCCGACATCGCGCGCTGCTCCCAGGTGACCTGGTTCAAGTCGCGGTTGTTGAGCACGAGGACCACTAGGCGCGGGTCGGCCCACTCCTTCCAGTACTTGGAGATCGTGATGAGCTCGTTGATGCCGTTCATCTGCATCGCGCCGTCGCCGACGAGGGCGAACACGGGACGGTGCGGGTGGGCGAACTTCGCTCCGATCGCGTAGGGCACCCCGGGACCCATCGTCGCCAGCGTGCCGGAGAGCGAGGCCATCATCCCCTCGCGGATCTTCACGTCCCGCGCGAACCAGTTGGCCGAGGAGCCCGAGTCCGAGGAGATGATCGCGCCGTCGGGCAGCCGCTCGGAGAGCTCCCAGAACACGCGCTGCGGGTTGATCGGGTTGGCCGACTCGTGGGCGCGCGTGTCCATCAGCCGCCACCACTCCGCGACCTCGCCCTCGACCTTCTCACGCCACGCGCGGTCCTTCTTGCGGCGCAGCAAGGGGATGAGCGCTCGCAGGGTCTCGGCCGAGTCGCCGACGAGGTTCACCTCCATCGGGTAGCGGATGCCGATCATCTTCCCGTCGTGGTCGATCTGCACCCCGCGCGCCTGGCCCTCCTCGGGCAGGAACTCCGAGTAGGGAAAGCTCGAGCCGACCATCAGGAGCGTGTCGCAGTCCATCATCAGGTCCCAGCTCGGCTTGGTGCCGAGCAGGCCGATCGATCCCGTGACCCAGGGGAGGTCGTCGGGCAGGGCGGCCTTGCCGAGCAGGGCCTTGGCCACGCCGGCGCCGAGCAGCTCGGCGACCTCGGTGACCTCGACCTGGGCGTGCAGCGCCCCGGCGCCGACGAGCATGGCCACGCGCTCGCCCGCGTTCAGCACCTCGGCCGCACGGGCGAGGTCCGCGTCGGCGGGGATGACGCGGGGGACGGTGATCCCGACCCCGGAGTGGACGGTGCCGTGCTGGTTGGGAGGCTTGGGGACCGCCTTCTCCTCCTGCAGGTCGTTGGGGACGATCAGGCAGGTGACCGTGCGCTCGGCGAGCGCGATGCGCACGGCCCGGTCGACGAGGTGGCGCACCTGACCCGGCTTGGTCGCCATGTGGACGTACTCCCCGGCGACGTCCTTGAAGAGCGAGTCGAGGTCGACCTCCTGCTGGTAGTTGCCGCCGAGGGCGAGCTGGGACTGCTGGCCGACGATGGCCACCACGGGCTGGTGGTCGAGCTTGGCGTCGTAGAGGCCGTTCAGCAGGTGGATGGCTCCCGGACCGCTCGTGGCCATGCAGACTCCGACCTCGCCGGTGAACTTAGCGTGCGCGCAGGCCATGAACGCCGCCATCTCCTCGTGGCGGACCTGCACGAAGTCGAGCGTGTCCTGCGTGCGGTCCATCGCGCCCATGAGGCCGTTGATCCCGTCCCCCGGATACCCGTAGATGCGCGAAACGCCCCAGGCCTTCAGGCGCTCGAGGAGGAAGTCGGAGACGAGCTGGCTCATGGAAAGGGTTCCTCCGTCTGGCTGGGGGTCGAACTGGGAAGGCGTCGCTCGTCGGTGCGCGATGAGCTCATACCGTGCGTACCCGCCGAGCGGCGCACTGACGCTCGGGACGTTCGGACGCGGACGCCTCGGTGCCCGGTCCTCGTGCGTCTTTCCGCGGCCTTGGCCCCAGAAGCTCCTGTACGGTGGCCCTCACGCCGAGTTCCACGCGCGGCGTGCCCTGGCCCGCGAGACCGATGACTCCCTCACCTCCACCTCCCTCAGACTCCGCGCGACCCCCCTTCGTGCGGGTGCTCGAACACGATCCGGACCTCGGGGAGGCGCTCGACGGCGCGCGCGAGCTCGCGGCGCGCCGCGAGCTCGTCGCCCCGACCATCGAGGCGCCGCCCGGGCGTTGGGACGGCGGAGCGGTCCATCCGCGAAATCCGCCCGGGCACTTTGGCCTCCTGCTTCTCGACGGCGTCCTCGCTCGCAACCTCATGGTGCACCGCCGCACCTGCACGGAGCTGCTCGGTCCCGGGGACCTCCTCCGGCCCTGGGTGTCCGCCGTTCCCGACGAGTCGATTCGCATCGACGCTGCGTGGATGGTCGTCGAGCCCACCCGGTTCGCGTCGCTCGACCACCGCTTCGTCGTGGCGGTCAGTCGCTATCCCGAGGTCACCGCGGCGCTCATGGATCGGCTCGTCCTGCGCTCGCGCTGGCTCGGCTTTCACCTGGCGATCTGCCACCTGCCCAAGGTCGAGGATCGGCTCATGCTCACCCTGTGGCACCTCGCCGACCGCTGGGGGCGCGTGACGCGGGACGGCGTGCTGATCCCCGTTCCGCTCAACCACCGCGTCCTCGCCGCCATCGTCGGCGCGCGGCGTCCCTCGGTGACCACGGCGCTCGGGTCGCTGCAGAAACGGAAAGTCCTGGAGCGCACCGCCCGCGGCGGCTGGCTGCTGCACGGAGAGGGACCGGACGAGCTCGCGGAGATGAACGGGGCGCTGACCGGTGTCCCGAGCGACGAGCTACTCGGGGCCGATACGGAGGTCGGTGTCTGAGCGTCGGGCTCAGCGCAGCGTGAGTCCGAACAGGCCGACCACCACCGCGGCGCCCACGGTGAGCCAGGCGACGTAGTCGCCGACGTGGCCGCTGTGGAGTCGGCGCAGCCGTCCGGCGGCGCCTCGCGCTGCGGAGCGCAGCGCGCGCGGGCGCGGGAGGCGGTGGCCGCGCCCTGCGCTCAGCCGGCGAGGTGACCCCGCGCGCTGAGCTCGAAGCCGCCCGGTGCGACGCTCGCCGCCAGCCCCTCCACCTGCAGGCGCGGGTCGGAGAACACCGTGAGCGACGGGAGCGCGCCGAACGGCAGACCCATGAACTCCACGACGAGCCGACCCTCGGAGGCGAGCAGCCGGGCGCGCGCGGTGACCGAGGCCCCGAGCAGGCTGGCGGTGCCCTCGAACACGAGCTGCCCGTCGCCTGACGCGACCGGGCGCACGGAGAGCTGCGGGGGCAACGCGGCGCGGAGGTCGCCGTCGGTCACCCGCGCCGAGCCGGTGACCGCGTGGCCATCGACCCGGAGGCGCGCGTCGCGCAGCGTCAGCAGGCCCGTGGAGAGCACGGCGGTCGAGGCATCGAGTCGGCCGGCGTTCGCCGCATCCCCAAGCGTGGAGCCGAGCGCGGCGGGACTGGCACGATATGAGCGCATGCGCACCTCCACCCGGTCGGCTTGACCCCACAGGAGCTCGACGGCGGGAAAGGCGTGGACCCTCACGCGCTCGACCTCCCCGGAGCGGGCCAGGCGCTCGCGCAGCCGGTCGGCGGCCATGCGCGGCAGCACCACCTGGCCGAGCGCCAGCAGGGCGAGCACGAAGAGCCCCGCGCCCAGAGGAAGGGGAGCACGCATCCGGTGCTTAACGCTCGAGGGCGCCCCGCGGGGCGCCCTCGAGCCGATCCGATGAAGCCTGGTCAGGCCGCCGAGGGAGAGGAGCTCGGCGCCGGCGTGGACGGCGTCGTGGTCGACGAGTACTCGAACTCCTCCTCCTTGCCGAACAGGGCGTCGAGCACCTTGTTCCGCAGCCCCTCCGAGACGCCCACGGCCACCCCGGCGCCGACGACGAGCAGCAGAAGGGTCGCGCCCGCGCCGCGCTTCTTCTTGCGCTTGGGACCCTGGCTCAGCGCCTGGCCGGCGTCGCGCAGCGCGCTCGCCGCCTCCTTCAAGTCCTTTTGCAGCTTCTTGTCGTCGAGCAGAGCCTTCTGCGGCGACTTGCCGTTGGACAACCGCTTGTAGGCGTCCTGGGCGGAATCGAACGCGGCGCGCACGTTGTCGCGCAGATCCTCGTCCTGGATCACCCGCTGCACGTAGGGCTTGCCCGTCTCCACCGCAGCGTTGCCCTTCTGCTGGGCCTGCTTCCTCTTCGACGCCATGCCACTCCCTCGAGTTCCGCTTGCAGTTCGGCGGAGCATACCCGGCGGCGCCCGCGCGCACTCGTCCGGCTTCCTACCCCGTCAGCACGCGTGGATCGGGGTGGCGATGATGGTGGGAGCGGTGCGCCGCGGAGGGCAGCGCGAACGGCGCGGGCACGAGCAGCTCGACGTTGCGGTCGCCCGCGGTCCCGCGGCGGCCGTCCCGGCCGCCGGCGAGATCCGCGCCTTCCGGGCGCTCCTGCCAGTCGTTGGCCGCGAGCTGGCGCGAGAGGGCCGCGAGCGCGGTCGGAGAGCCGAGGCCGCTCGGCTCGAGCGCGGCGGCCGAGTCGATGATCGTGCCGAAGATCGAGAGGGTCCCGTCGCGGTTGTCGGCGAGCTCGAGCAGCCGCGCCTGCTGGGGGAAGTCGATGTGCGAGGCGGTGTTGACCTCCCAGAAGCCGCCGGGCGCGCGGCTGCCCGAGGGCCGGCGCTGCGGCGTCACGTGGTTGACGTGGGTGTGCCCGTTGACCCAGACCACCACGTTCGGGAAGCGCAGGAGCAGGTCGCGCACCTCGGGGCCGAGCACGCGACGCCCGCGCTCGTCCACGCCCTGGATCGAGTTGTCCATCGACGCGATCGTGTGGTGGGAGAAGATCGCGATCAGCCGGTCGCGCCCGCGTTCGCGGCGCACGGAGCCGTTCGGGGCGAGCGAGCGGCGGCTGTGGGCGGCGAGCTCGCGTGCGAGCCAGGCGAGCTGAGCCTCGTCGATCGAGCCGTTGGCCTCGCCGTTGGGGTTCACGGTGTCGAGCACGAGGCCGCGCAGCAGACCGCGGTCGAACGCGTAGTAGGCCGTGCCGTCGCGCAGGTTGCTCTGCCGGAAGCCGTGGCCGACCGGCTTGCCCGTGGTGCGGAAGAACTCACGGATCGTCTCCTTACGGGAGACGACGCGACGGTCGGGATCCGGCGTGACGACGCGCACGGGGCCGCCGAGCAGCGTCGCGGCGGAGTCGGTCCGGCCGGTCATGAGGGCGTCGAGGCCGTCCTGCGGCGAGGCCCCGGCGGGGAGCCCGACGATCTTTGCGCTCCCCGTCGAGAGCGCCGAGAGGCGGAAGGACTGCGGGAAGTTGCCCTGCACGAGCCCGTCGTGGTTGCCGTAGGCGGTCAACCACGGCATCCCCAGGCCGGTGGCCCTGAACGGTCGCCGCGCGGCGTCGAGCAGCCCGGGCACGTCGGGAAACCCGTACCTCGTGCGCGCGAGATCCGGCGCCGCTCCCGGCGGTGGACCGTCGGGGTGCCAGTAGTGGACGTCGTAGCTCGTGGGGTTCTGGTCGTGGACTCCCTCCCAGCGGGTGAGGTCGCCCGAGTCGGGGCGCACGGTCGCGCCGTCGAGCAGGTCGATGATCCAGCGCAGCTCGTTGTGCTGGGTGTTGTCGACCGTGTCGCCCGTGACGATCGCGAAGTCGAAGCCGCGGCCCGTGACCGGTCCGCGCCCCACCCGCCGCACGGCCCGCACGAGCGCCTCGGTCACCTGGGCGGTGAGCATCTCGTGCGGGCGGTAGGCCGAGCCGAAGATCAACGAGCTCCCGGCGCCGTCGTTGTAGCGGTCGAGGAACTCCACGCGCGCGGGAGACTGGGCGTCGAGGATGTGCGTGTCGGTGAACTGCACGAAGGAGGTGAGGGGCACGCGACGAGCCTCGCGCCCGCGCCGCGGGCGGGCGAGCTCGCTCCGGACGTGGTGCGGCTCGCCCGAGCCGGCCACGAGCCGGCGGTAGCCGCCCGCGTTCAGCGTGGGTCCGCGGAGGACCACGCGGGCGAGCGTCGTGTCGCGGCGCGAGATCCGGCGCGCGCGCGCCAGCGCAGCGGCGTCGGGCAGCGCCACGAGCGCCGCGCCGGCGGCCGCCGCCTCCATCACCTCTCGTCGCGTGTAGTCCTTCGGTCGCGTGAACGCGATGTTACCCCGACCGGCGGCTCGGCGCGCCGGTTCGGCGTCGCTCGCGGCGTCGGGATCAAACCGACAGCAGCTCGAATTTCTCGCCGCTCGCGGCGGCGCTCAGGCGAGCGTCGACGCATGCGAACGTGAGCACCGAGGCCCCCTCGGCGCTCGGCTGAAGCTTCGAGGGCGTCATAGGCCCTACAAGGCTTCAGCGAACGGCGCCGCGCCGGTGCTGCGGTTTTCCGCTGTGAAGGATCGAGAGGGTCCGAGGCCCCACACGGCTGCAGCGGAGCCGCCGGCAGACTCGAGCAACCCCCTCCTTCCCAGACGCGGCCCTCGAACCCCCTGGGCCGCCGGCCTGCGAGCGCTAGCCCGCGGCCGCGGCCGCCAGGCGCTTGGCCCGCCGCCGGGGCGCCGCGCGCCCGTCGAGCGCCGGCTCGGGCTCGAGCGCCGCCTCGAGCACCGCGCCGATCTCCGTGACGAAGATGAACTCGAGGTCCTTGCGCAGATGCTCGGGGATCTCCTCGGCGTCGGCCTCGTTCTCCTGCGGGGCGATGACCGTCGTGACGCCGCTGCGCTGGGCGGCGAGGGCCTTCTCCTTGAGCCCGCCGATCGGCAGCACCTGGCCGGTGAGCGTGATCTCCCCCGTCATCGCCACCTCCTCGCGCACGGCCCGACCCGTGAGCAGGGAGGCGAGCGCGGTGGCCATCGTGATCCCCGCGCTCGGCCCGTCCTTGGGGATCGCTCCGGCGGGAACGTGGAGGTGGAGGTCGTGCTCGGCGAACCAGTTCTCGGGCAGCCCGGGCGCCACCTCGGACAGCCTCGAGCGCACGTAGGAGAGCGCCGCCTGCGCGGACTCCTTCATCACGTCCCCGAGCTGCCCGGTGAGCGTGAGCCTTCCCGAGCCCGGCATCGAGGTGGCCTCGATGAAGAGCACATCACCGCCCGCCGCCGTCCAGGCCAGACCGGTGGCCACGCCCGGGCGCGCGGTGCGCCGCCGCGCCTCGGAGTGGAACCTGCGCTTGCCGAGCAGCTCGCGCGCGCGCTTCTCGGAGACCGTCACCTTGCGCGAGGTCGTGCCCTCGGCAACCCGGCGCGCGACCTTGCGGCACACCGAGCCGATCTCGCGCTCGAGGTTGCGCACGCCGGCCTCGCGCGTGTAGTCGGCGATGATCGCGCGCAGCGCGGGATCCGCGAACGCGATCTTGCCCTTCGTCAACCCGTTGCGCTCGATCTGACGCGGCACGAGATAGCGCCGCGCGATCTCGAGCTTCTCCTCCTCGGAGTAACCCGCGAGCGCGATCACCTCCATGCGGTCGCGCAGCGGCCCAGGGATCGTGTCCAGCGTGTTCGCGGTGGTCACGAACATCACCTTCGAGAGGTCGAAGGGCAGGTCGAGGTAGTGGTCGCGGAAGGAGCCGTTCTGCTCGGGATCGAGCACCTCGAGCATCGCGCTCGCCGGGTCGCCGCGGTAGTCGGCGCCCATCTTGTCGATCTCGTCGATCATGAACAGGGGGTTGTTCGAGCCCGCGTCGCGCAGCGCGCGCACGATCGTGCCGGGCATGGCGCCCACGTAGGTGCGCCGGTGGCCGCGAATCTCGGACTCGTCGCGCACGCCGCCCACGCTGATGCGCTCGAAGCGACGACCGAGCGCCGAGGCGATCGAGCGCCCGAGCGAGGTCTTGCCCACTCCCGGGGGACCGACGAGGCAGAGGATCGAGCCCTGCGCGTCGGGCTTGAGCTTGCGCACGGCGAGGAACTCGAGGATGCGGTCCTTGACCGCCTCGATGTCGTAGTGGTCGGCATCGAGCACCTCGCGCGCGTGCCCGAGGTCGAGGTCGTCTTCGGTGGAGCGGTCCCAGGGCAGCGCGACGATCCATTCGAGGTAGGTGCGGATCACCCCGTGCTCGGCGGCGGCCGGCGGAAGCTTCTCGAGCCGCGCGAGCTCGCGGTCGGCCTGCTTGCGGACGTCCTCGGGAAGCGCCACGGCGGCGAGCTGCTCGCGCAGCTCGTCGGCCTCGGCGGCCATCTCGTCGCCCTCCCCGAGCTCGTCCTGGATCGCCTTGAGCTGCTGGCGCAGAAAGTAGTCGCGCTGGGAGCGCGAGAGCTCGGACTGGACCTGGGACTGGATCTTCGTTCCCAGCGAGATCACCTGCAGCTCGCGGGCGAGGGTCTCGGCCAGGCGCCGCAGGCGAGCGGCGACGTCGAGCTCCTCGAGCAGCGCCTGCTTCTCCTCGGACTTGATCCGCAGCGCGCCGGCGATGAGGTTGGAGAGCGCGCCGGGGTCGTCGACGTTCGCGACCGCGATCAGGAGCTCCTCGGGCAGGTAGGGGACCTCCTCGACGATCGTGGAGAAGGTGGCCTGGACGTTGCGCACGAGCGCGATCAGCTCGGGCGTCTCGGGCAGGGGACGATCGGGCCTCTCGGCGACGTGGGCGACGAGGTAAGGATCGGTCTCGGTCCAGTCCGAGAGCTGCACGCGCTGGGCGCCCTGGACGAGGATGCGCAGCGTTCCGTCGGGGACCTTGAGCATCCGGGCCACGATCCCCGCCACCCCGAACTCGTAGAGCTCCTCGGGGCCCGGCTCCTCGAGCTCGGGGCGCCGGCCGGCGACCATGGCGATGAGCCGGTTGCCGCCCAGCGCGTCGTTGACGAGTGCCACCGAGCGCTCCTGGCCGATCGCGAGCGGGATGAGGGTGTCGGGAAACGTCACCGTGTCGCGCAGCGGGAGCACGGGCAGCGTCTCGGGCAAGGGTCGCGCCCCGCCGAGCTCGACCTCCCGCGCGCCGCCCGGAGCGGTGCCGACCTCGATCACGAGGACTCGAGGCGCGAAGGAGAGGAGCGGGCCGTCTCGATGGGGACGCTCCGCGCGCGCGCGGAGGGGCGGGCGAGCGGGAGCTCGATGCGCAAGATCCCGTCCTCGTAGTGGGCGCGCGCCTGCTCGGCCACCACGTCGGCCCCCAGCGAGACGACCCGGCGAAACGGCCCGGACTCGATCTCGACGAGCTGGTAGACGCGCCCCTCGGCGCGCGCGGGGCGCCGGTGCCCCGCGAGCACGAGCTCGCGTCCGGAGATCTCGATCTCGAGCGCGTCGGCGTCGATGCCAGCGAGCTCGGCCTGGACGATCGCCCGCGGCGGGTCGTTCGCGTAGAAGACGTCGACCGCGGGAGAGAAGCCGCCGCGCCGCCGCGGCGTGAAGTTCGAGCGATCGAAGACGTCGCCGAAGACCTCGTCCATCTCGCGGCGCATGCGCTCGAAGTTGGCGAAGAGGTCGCGGTGGGGCGGCACGAGCGCGAAGGCTACCCGTGGAGGTGCGCCCTACACCTCGTAGACGGCCCCCTCGGCGGCCACCCGCACGGAGGCGCCGAAGGTGCGCTCGGCCTCCTCGCGCGCCCACGTGTGGTCGAGCTCGTCGGAGATGTGGGTGAGCACGAGCTCGCGCGCACCCGCCCGGCGCCCGTGCTCGCCGGCCTCGGCCGGGGTGAGGTGCCCGCGCGGACCCTCGCGCTCGGGCCGGGGAAGCGTCGCCTCGACCATCAGGAGATCGGTGTCGCGCGCGAAGCCGACGAGCTCGTCGGTCGGCCCGGAGTCGGCGCCGAAGGTGAAGCGGCGCCCATCGGCCAGCGCGCGAAGCTCGACGGCCTGCGTCGGGGTGAAGTGCGGCACCGGGCAGAAGCTGATGCGCAGGCCGCCGACGTCGACCTCCCCGTCGGGGTCGTACTCGCAGAGGCGAAAGGCGTTCTCGATCAGCTCCTCGGGTCCCCAGGCCCCGACCACGCGGCGGAACGTCTCGCGGGCGCCGGGCGGCGCGATCAGGCGGGGGCGCGCCGGGGTGTCGGTGCCGGGCCAGCGGTCGACGGGAACGGGCTGCTGGCGCGGCGCGTAGGTGAGTGCGTAGGCGAAGGGAACGAGGTCGAGGAAGTGGTCGGCGTGCAGGTGGGAGATGACCACCGCGTCGACCTCGACGTAGTCGCGCAGGGAGCGCAACTTGGAGAAGACGCCGTTGCCGCAGTCGAGCAGGACGCACGCGTCCTCTGCCTCCACGAGGTAGCCGCTGCACGCGCCGCCCGCGTCCTGCCAGGAGGGCGACTTGCCGAGCACCGTGATCTTCAAGGCCGAGCCTCCCTCAGAGCGTGGAACACTCTATCCGCGATGGGCTCCACGCTCCCTCTCGCGGCCGCCTCCGCGCACGGCTTCGCGGTCGCGACGCTTGTGCTCGGCGGCCTGCTCGTGCTCGGCGCGCTGCTCTCGGGGCTCGCGGGCCGCTCCTTCCTCTCGCTCACCGCGGTGTTCGTCATCGCCGGCTTCGCGCTCGGCGACGGCGGCCTGGGAGTCCTCGCGTTCTCGCCGAGATCGCCCTTCGTCGCGCAGCTCGCCCTCGTCGCGCTCGTGGTGATCCTCTTCCGCGACGGGCTCGAGGTCGAGGCCGAGATGCTGCAGAAGGCCTGGCACCTTCCCTTCCGCAAGCTCGCGCTGGCCATGCCGCTGACCGCGCTGCTCGTCGCGCTCGTCACCCGCGCGCTCGTCGGGCTCTCGTGGACCGAGAGCTTCCTGCTCGGCGCGCTGCTCTCGCCCACCGATCCCGTGCTCTCCTCCGCGGTGGTGACCAACCCGCGCGTGCCCCGGATCATCCGCCACTCGCTGAACCTCGAGTCGGGGATGAACGACGGGCTCGCGCTGCCCGCCGTGCTCGCCCTGAGCGCCGCGCTCGGCGCTGGGAGCGGGCACTTCGTGTGGTGGGAGTTCGTGCTGCAGGACCTGGGCGTAGGCCTCGTCACCGGACTTCTCGTCGGCGCCCTCGCGGCTCGGCTGCTGCCGCGCGGGCGGCGGCTCGACGCGGAGATGCCGGCCCATCAGAAGTCGCTCTTCGCCCTCGGCACCGCCTTCGCCACCTACGGCATCGCCGTGCTCCCGCCCAAGGGCAACGGGCTGATCGCGGTCTTCGTGTGCGCGATCACGCTCGGGATACTGCGCCCCGACGTCCGGCTCTACTTCGAGCAGCGCGCAGAGGACATCGTGGAGATCGTCAAGCTCGGGATCTTCGTGGTCTTCGGCTCGCTGCTCACCCTGCACGGGCTCTTCGGCGAGGGCTGGGCGGCCGTCGCCGTGGTCGCCTTCACCCTTCTGCTCGCGCGCCCGCTCGCGGTGCTCGTCGCGCTCGCCGGCACCGGAACCGACGGCGCGACAAAGGGGTTCATGGCGTGGTTCGGGCCCAAGGGAGTGGCGACGATGACCTTCGCGCTGCTCGTCTTGAGCCAGAACATTCCCGCCGGCGCGCGGATCTTCAACCTCGCCGCGCTCGCGGTGCTCACCTCGATCGTCGCTCACGGGCTGACGGACACACCAGGGTCGGAGTGGCTCGCCCGGCGCGCCGAGGCACCTCCCCGGGCGGTGCTGAGCTCGGCGGCGGACTAGCCGCGCGCCGGCCTGTAGGTGCAGATCAGCACGCCGGTGCCGGTGGTCGTGGTCGAGACGAGCTCGAGCCGACGGGCCCGGCCGTCCTCGGGAAAGACCCGCTTGCCGCCGCCGAGCAGGATCGGCTCGATCATCAGCACGTACTCGTCGACGAGGTCGTGCTCGGCCAGCTGCGCGGCGAGCGACGCGCTGCCCCAGACCTGCAGCCCCTTGCCCTCGCGTGCCCGCAGCTCCCGCACCGCGCCGATCGCGTCGTCGGCGGGCAGCAGGGTGGAACCCGACCAGGTCAGGTCCTCCCGGGTGAGTGTGCGGGACGCCACGTACTTGGGGATCTCGTTCATGCGGTCGGCAAACGGATCCCCCGCGCGGCCAGGCCAGGCCGCAGCCATCGCCTGCCAGGTGCGCCGTCCGAACAGCAGCGCCTCCGTCCTGTCCATGACCTCTCCCAAGGCGGGGCCCATCGCCTCGGGGTCGAAGTACCTCATCGACCAGCCGCCGTGGGCGAACCCGCCCTCCGTGTCCTCTTCGGGCCCACCCGGTGCCTGTACGACCCCGTCCAGGGACATGAAGTCGCTGAGGATGATCTGCATCGCTTTAGCGCTTTTAGCGCTGGAGCGCCAGCGCCGCCTGCTCCTGCGCGCTGGGGAACGCCCACGCGGCCTGCGTGCGGCGCTCCTGGCGGAAGACGAAGCGCATCTGCTGAGGGGGTCTCAGGCCATCGGGGTGGTCGGGCCGAAAGGTCGCGCAGGGTTGCGGCTGGGAGAGCGCGCACAGCCCGTGGCAACGGAAGTAGCACTCCTCACACGAGACCTTCGTTCGACCCTTCGCCATGCTCTCCACCCGTCGTCGCGTTCACCAGACGGCGACATCCAAGCGCAGTTCGCCCCCCTCCGTTCGAGGGTTCTCCGCAAAACGCAGGAACTTTCGTTGTCGAGCGGAAACACCTGCAAATCGTGGACTTCTGCGCGCGCGGCGAGCAAAGCCCCCGCTCTTTGCGGAAAGCGCGGCGCCGCTGTTCTACCGTTCGCCCGGTGCGCGTGCAGCTCTTCGTCACCTGCCTCGTCGACCTCCTCTACCCCGAGGTCGGCGAGCGCACGGTCGCGCTGCTCGAGCGCCTGGGTTGCACTCCCGAGTTCTCCCGCGCGCAGACCTGCTGCGGCCAGCCCGCGCTGAACTCGGGCTATCCCGCCGACGCCCGGCGGGTGGCCGAGGCCTGGCTGGCGGCCTTCGGCGCCACGGAGGGACCGATCGTCTCCCCCTTCGGCTCGTGCGTGCACATGGTGCGCCACGCCTATCCGAAGCTGTTCGCCGACGACCCGGAGCGCCTCGCGCTCGTCCGCGCGCTCGGGGCGCGCACCTTCGATCTGCCGAGCTTCGTGGTCGAGGAGCTCGGACTCGCGCAGGTCGGCGGCCGCTATCCCGGAGCGCCGGGCACCGTGGTCGCCTATCACCAGGAGTGCCACGCGCTGCGGGGCCTCGGGGCCGGTGAGCCGCCGCTCTCGCTCCTGCGCGGAGTCGAGGGCTGCACGCTCGTCGAACCCGCGCGCGCGGAGCTCTGCTGCGGGTTCGGCGGCACGTTCTCGCTGAAGCTCCCCGACGTCTCGGCGGCGATGGCCGACGAGAAGCTCGACCGGGCGCTCGCGGCGGGCGCGGGAGCGCTCGTCTCCACCGACGTCGGCTGCCTCATGCACCTCGAGGGGCGCGCGCGGCGGCGCAAGCTGCCGCTGCGCGTGCACCACATCGTCGACCTGCTCGAGCCCGAGGGCGCGCTGTGAGCCCCCGGATCCACGCAGCGCCGGGCACCGAGCCCGTGCCCGAGGTGCGGCTGAACCTCCACCACGCGGCGGCGCACTTCTCCGAGCAGCGGGCCGCGGCCAAGCTCGAGGTCGACTGGGAGGCGTGGCGCGAGCGCGCACGGGAGATCCGCGCCGACGCCGTGCGCCACCTGCCCGAGCTGCTCGAGCGCCTCGAGCGCGAGGTGAGCGCCGCCGGCGGTCAGGTGCACCACGCGCGCACGGGGGAGGAGGCCGCCGCGCTGATCGTCTCGCTGTGCGAGTCGGGCGGGGCGCAGAGCGTGGTCAAGGCCAAGTCGATGACCTCGGAGGAGATCGGGCTAAACGAAGCGCTCGCCGCCGCCGGGATCGAGGCGGTGGAGACCGATCTCGGCGAGTACATCGTGCAGGAGCTCGGCGAGCGCCCCTCCCACATCCTCGCCCCGGCCGTGCACGTGAGCGCCGCCCAGGTCGCCGAGCTCTTCGGGCGCCTCTCGGGGGAGGAGCTCGACGCGGCCGACACGCAGGGTCTCGTCGGTTACGCGCGCGCGGCGCTGCGCGAGAAGTTCCTCGCCAGCGAGGTCGGCATCTCCGGGGTGAACATGGCGGTGGCGGATACCGGAACGCTGGTGATCGTCGAGTCCGAGGGCAACGCGCGGCTCACCACCTCGCTCCCGCGCGTGCACATCGCGCTGATGGGGATCGAGAAGGTGATCCGGGACTGGGAAGGCGCGGCGCACATGGTCCAGATGCTCCCCCTCGCCGCCCACGGCAAGCGCGCCGCCGCCTACACCTCCTACATCACCGGGCCCGCGCGCGAGGGCGACGACGGCCCCGAGGAGCTGCACCTCGTCCTGCTCGACGACGGGCGCTCGGCGCTGCGCGGAACCGGCTTTGAGGAGGCACTGCACTGCATCCGCTGCGGCGCGTGCCTCTACGCCTGCCCGGTCTACCGCCAGGTCGGCGGCCACTCCTACGGCACCACCTACAGCGGGCCGATCGGCGCGGTGATCACACCGCTGCTCGAGGGGATGGACGACGGCTCGGCGGACCTCGCCTGGCTCTCCTCCCTGTGCGGCGCGTGCACGGAGGCCTGCCCGGTGAAGATCCCGCTCGACGACCAGCTCGTGGCCCTGCGTGCCGGCGCGCGCGAGCGCGACCCCCACCCCGCCGAGGCGGCGCTGTTCGAGGCGTGGGGGCGGCTGTGGTCGCGTCCGGCCGCCTACCGCGCCACCGCGGCGACGGGCGGTAAGGCACTCGCGCCGCTCTGGAGCCGCCTCGCCGGCGGCGAGGCGGGCGCCGGTGAGGACGGCTGGCAGGCCCGCGCCCCCTTCCCCTTCTCGCGCTGGACGGCGGACCGCGACGCGCGGGCGCCCGCCGCCGAGCCCTTCCACGCGCGCTGGCGCCGGCGCCGTGGTTGAGGAGTTCCGCCGCCGGCTCGAGGCGGTCGACGGACGCGTGCACGAGGTCTCCTCGCTCGCCGCCGCACAGGCCGCCGCGCGCGAGCTGATCGCCGGAGCCACCGTCGCGCGCTGGGCCGACGAGGAGCTCGACGGCATCGTGGAGGACGGCGGGCGCGAGGCGCCGGTCGCCGCGGCGGAGGTCTCTCTGATCTGCGCTGACGTGGGGGTCGCCCAGACGGGCGCGATCGGGTTCGTCCACCACGCCGGACGCTCACGGGCGGCCGCCCTCCTCCCGAGTCGCCAGATCGCCCTCCTCCGTCGGGACGACCTCGTCGCGAGCCTTGCCGAGGCGCTCGCGCGAGTCGGCCTGCGCGCCGGCTCCCGTCGTCCTCCGGGCAACGTGGTCTTCGCGGCCGGCCCGAGCCGTACCTCGGACATCGAGCAGAAGTCGATCAAGGGCGTCCACGCCCCCCGTGAGCTCGACGTCGTCCTCTACGACTCGACTCCGCGTTCGTGAAGGTCCTCGTCACCGGCGTCTCGGGCTACGTCGGCTCGGCGCTCGTCCCCCGCCTGCAGCGCGACGGTCACGACGTGCGCGGTTTCGCGCGCGACCCGGCGCGCGTGAGCGCGTCCGTCCCGATCGCGGGCGGCGACGCGGTGAGCGGCGCGGGGCTCGCCGAGGCGTTCGAGGGCATCGAGCTCGCGTACTACCTCATCCACTCCATGGAGCCCTCGAGCGACGGCTCGTTCGCCCAGCGGGAGCTGCGCGCCGCGCGCCACGTCGTGCGAGCGGCGCGCGAGGCCGGCGTGCGCCGGGTGGTCTACCTCGGCGGGCTCGTGCCCGCCACCGAGCACGCCGCCTCGGCGCACCTCGGCAGCCGCCACGCCGTCGAGGAGGCGATCCTCGGAGGCATCTCCGACTCCGTGGCGCTGCGTGCCTCCATCGTCATCGGCGCCCGCTCGCGCTCCTTTCGCTTCCTCGTGCGCCTGGTCGAGCGGCTGCCGATCCTCGCCCTCCCGGGTTGGCGCGAGCACCGCACCCGGCCGATCGACGGCCGGGACGTGCTCGAGTACTTGGCGCGGGCGGCCACGCTCCCCGAGGCGGGCGGGCGCTCGCTCGACATCGCCGGCCCGGACCTCGTGAGCTACGCGGGCCTGATCGAGCGCATCCGCGACTCCATGCTCGTTCCGCGCCCCGCCGTGCGCCTCGGCCGCCTCAACCTCACCCCGGTGGCCAGCCGCGTGGCGGCCGCGATCGCCGGGGAGGAGCACGCGCTGATCGGCCCGCTCATGGAGGGGCTCGAGAGCGACCTGCTCCCGCGCGACGACGGTGCCGCCGCGCTATTCGGCCTGCGTCTGCACTCCTTAGACGCCGCGATCGAGCGGGCGCTGCGGGAGTGGGAGGCGACCGAGACACTGGCCGCTCGCTAGGGTCGCGGGCCGCCGTGGGCCTCGTGAAGACATCCGTCGAGATCGCCGCTCCGCCCGAGCGCGTGTGGAAGGTCGTCATGGACCCGCACCGTTTGGGGGACTGGGTGACGATTCATCGCCGGCTCGGCCGGGTCTCCGACGATCCGCTCGAGGACGGCTCGACGATGGAGCAGACGATGTGCCTGCGCGGAGCGAGCTTCAAGGTCACGTGGCACGTCGCGAAGCTCGATGCCCCTCGCCTCGCGGAGATGGAGGGACGGGGGCCGGCACGCTCCAAGGCGTTCATCCGCGACGAGCTCGTCCCGATCGAAGGCGGCACTCGCTTCGACTACACCAACGATTTCAAGGCCCCGATGGGTCCGCTCGGCTCCATGGCCAGCCGGGTCCTCGTGGGTGGCGCCTCCGAGCGTGAGGCGAGTGCTTCGCTCCAGAAGCTCAAGGCGCTCGTCGAGCGGGGGTAGCCGACACTCTCTTAACCCTTTACCTTGCCTTGAGTGAGTTTCCTCTATGGTGGAGCCTCAAATACGGTTAACCCCGAGCGTGGAGACATGCGGACCGGGAGGTAGAAGTGGCGGATTTTCTCGACGCCAAGGTGAAGGAGATAGACGAGCGGCTCAAGGAGCTCGGCCCGCTCGTGCAGGAGTACCACCGCCTCGAGGCGGCGCGCCAGGCGCTCTCCGGGGTGAGCGGCGGCCCGGCCTCCTCAGGAGCCCGCGGGCGCGGCACGGGCGGGCGCGGCGCGGGAAGCGGACGCCGCCGCGGGCGCCGGCGAGGTGGGAGCAACACGCGCTCCGCCCAGACGCTCGAGCTCGTGCGCACGCGGCCGGGGATCACCATTCCCGAGCTCGCCGAGGCCATGAGCATCAAGCCGAACTACCTCTACCGGATCCTTCCCGGGCTCGAGCAGGAGGGGCAGGTCTCACGCCGGGGCAAGGGATGGGCGGCCGGAGGGAACGCTGCCGCCACCGACGCCCCGGACTCCGCCGAGTAACCGAGCGCCCGACCTCCGCGCCGGCCGGCCTCGCGCTAGACGAGGCCGGCCTCGCGCACCGAGTCGCGCTCCTGGGCGAGCTCGGCCACCGTCTTCTCGATCCGCCCGCGCGAGAAGTCACTCACCTCGAGCCCCTCGACGATCGAGTACGACCCGCCCGAGCAGGTGACGGGAAAGCCCGAGATGATCCCTTCCTCGACGCCGTAGGAGCCGTCGGAGGGGATCGCCATCGAGGTCCAGTCACCCTCGGGGGTGCCCAGCACCCAGTCGCGCACGTGGTCGACCGCCGAGCTCGCCGCCGAGGCGGCGCTCGAGGCCCCACGGGCGTCGATGATCGCCGCTCCGCGCTTGGCCACGGTGGGGATGAAGTCGTTCTCGAGCCACTCCTGGTCGTTCACCGTCTCGCCCGCGTTGCGTCCCGCGACCTTCGCGTTGAAGATGTCGGGGTACTGCGTCGGCGAGTGGTTGCCCCACACCGTCATCTGGGTGATCTCTCGCACGCTCGTCCCGGTCTTCTTGGCCAGCTGCGCCTTGGCGCGGTTGTGGTCGAGGCGCATCATCGCGGTGAAGCGCTCGCGCGGGATGTCGGGCGCGTTGCTCTGAGCGATGAGGCAGTTCGTGTTCGCCGGGTTGCCGACGACGAGGATCTTCACGTCCTGGGCCGCGCCGGCGTTCAGCGCCTCTCCCTGGGGCTTGAAGATCCCGCCGTTGGCTTCGAGCAGGTCCGAGCGCTCCATCCCCTTCGCGCGCGGCTTGGCGCCGACGAGCAGGGCGACGTTGACGCCGTCGAACGCCTGCTTGGCGTCGTCGGTCATCTCGATGCCGGCGAGCAGGGGGAAGGCGCTGTCGTCGAGCTCCATGGCCACGCCCTCGACGGCCTTCATGGCATCCGGGATCTCGAGCAGGGAGAGGATGATGGGCTGGTCGGGGCCGAGCATGTCGCCGGCGGCGATGCGAAAGAGCAGCGAGTAGCCGATCTGGCCGGCGGCGCCGGTGACGGCGACGCGGACGGGGCTGGATGCGTTCACTGGTTCATCTCCTCGATGACGGCGTCGGCGAATTGCGAGGTTCCCACCGCGGAGGGATCGTCGCGACTGGGCTTCAGGTCGTAGGTGACCTTCTCCCCCTTGCGGATGACCTCGGCGATGGCCCTCTCCATCCGCTCGGCTGCATCGTCCTCGTTGATGTGACTCAGCAGCAGCACACCGGAGAGCATGAGCGCGGTGGGATTCACCTTGTTCTGGCCCTTGTACTTCGGTGCGGAGCCGTGGGTGGCCTCGAACATCGCCGCCTCCGTGCCGATGTTCCCGCCGGGCGCGAGCCCCAGGCCGCCGATCATCCCCGCGCCGAGGTCGGAGACGATGTCGCCATAGAGGTTGGGGAGCACGATCACGTCGTACTCCTCGGGGCGCGAGACGAGCTGGTTGCACAGGTTGTCGATGATCCGATCCTCGAACTCGATGTCCTCGTGGCGCTTTGCCACCTCACGTGCCACCTCGAGGAAGAGGCCGTCGGAGAACTTCATGATGTTGGCCTTGTGGGCGGCGGTCACCTTCTTGCGGCCGTTGGCCTTGGCGTAGGAGAAGGCCTCCTCGACGATCCGCTCCGAGCCGAAGCGCGAGATCGGCTTGACCGAGATGCCGGCGTCCTCGCGGACGTGCTCGCCCAGCTCCTCGAGCGCGTGGCGCAGCTTGGCGTTCTCCTCCGAGCCCTCCTCGAACTCGATGCCCGCGTAGAGGTCTTCGGTGTTCTCGCGCACGATCACGATGTCCGTCTCGGGAAAGCGGGTGCGGACGCCCTCGTAGGCCTTGCACGGCCGGATGCACGCGAAGAGGTCGAGCTCCTTGCGCAGGAGGACGTTCACCGAGCGAAAGCCCGAGCCCACCGGCGTGGTCGTCGGCCCCTTGATGCCGATGCCGTTGCGCTTGATCGAGTCGAGGGTGCGGTCGGGGAAGGGCGTGCCTTCCGCTGCGTAGATGTCCTCGCCCGCAGGCTGCTCGTCCCACTCGAACTCGACGCCGGTGGCTTCGAGCACCCGGCGCGTGGCCTCGACGAGCTCGGGGCCCGTCCCGTCGCCGGGAATCAGGGTGACTTCGTGGGCCATGCGCGGAGGAGTCCTTTCGCGGGTGGGTCGGGCGAGGGCGCGATGCTACCGGTGCCGCCCGGCTCCCGGCTTGCCGCGCGCGGGGGGCGCCTGGTTCACTTGGGGGATGACCGCGCTCACCGATCGTCCCACCGGCTCCGCCACCCACGAGGTGCGAAACCAACCCCCGCCGCTTCAGGGCTTCAACCTCTTCACGCAGCACGGGACCCTCGTGGAGGGCCTGGCGCGCGAGGGCGGCGGGTGGGCGCACGAGCGCGCCGTCGCGGTGGGCGCCCACGCCGGCGGCGAGCCGCTCGAGTGGGGCGTGCAGGCCAACGAGCATCCGCCGGTGCTGCACACCCACGACCGCTACGGCCACCGGATCGACGAGGTGGCCTTCCACCCCGCCTGGCACGAGCTCATGCGAGCGGCGACCGGCCACGGGATCCACTCCCTCCCCTGGCGCGAGGCGCGCCCGGGAGCCCACGTGGCTCGGGCGGCGCTGCTGATGACCTGGGGGCAGGTGGAGGGCGGTCACCAGTGCCCGCTGACGATGACCTTTGCCGCCGTGCCCGCCCTGCGCGCCGAGCCCGAGCTCGCCGCCGAGTGGGAGCCTCGCCTGACCTCGCTGCACTACGACGGCCGGCTCGACCCGCCGGAGGACAAGGCGAGCGCGCTGTGCGGCATGGCGATGACCGAGAAGCAGGGCGGCTCGGACGTGCGCGCCAACACCACGCGCGCGGTGGCGCTGAACGGCGGCGGCCCCGGCGGGGAGTACGCGATCACGGGCCACAAGTGGTTCTGCTCGGCGCCGATGTGCGACCTCTTCCTCGTCCTCGCCCAGGCCCCGGAGGGACTCTCGTGCTTCGCGGTACCCCGCGTCCTGCCCGACGGCACGCGCAACGTCTTTCGCCTCCAGCGCCTCAAGGACAAGCTCGGCAACCGCTCGAACGCCTCGAGCGAGGTCGAGTTCGACGGCACCTGGGGACGGATGGTCGGCGAGCCCGGCCGCGGCGTGCCGACCATCATCGAGATGGTCGGCCACACCCGGCTGGACTGCGTCCTCGGCTCGGCCGCGGGGATGCGCCTCGCCGTCTCCCACGCCACCCACCACGCCGCCCACCGCGCTGCGTTCGGCGCCCCGCTGATCGAGCAGCCGCTCATGCAGAACGTCCTCGCCGACCTGTGCGTGGAGTCCGAGGCGGCGACGCTCGCCGGCCTGCGCCTCGCGCGCGCCTATGACGAGGACGAACTTCCGCTCAAGCGCCTGGCCACCGCGGTCATGAAGTACTGGGTCTGCAAGCGCGGCCCGATGCACGCGGCGGAGGCGCTCGAGTGCCTGGGCGGCAACGGCTACGTCGAGGCCTCGGGCATGCCGCGCCTCTACCGCGAGCAGCCGATCAACTCCGTCTGGGAGGGCTCGGGCAACGTGATGTGCCTCGACGTGCTGCGGGCGCTGGCCCGCTCGCCTGAGATGCTCGAGGCCTACCTCGCCGAGATCGAGGAGGCGGCCGGCGCCGACGCGCGCCTCGACGCCTTCGTGGCCGAGCTGCGCGACGAGTTCGCCGACTTCGAGGGGATCGAAGCGCGCGCCCGGCGCGTGGTGGAGAAGATGGCGCTCGCGCTCCAGGGCTCGTTGCTCGTCCGCCACGGCCTTGCGGCGTCAGCCGACGCGTTCTGCGCCTCGCGACTCGCCGGCGACGCCGGGCTGGCGTTCGGGACGCTCCCGCGCGGCGCCGACTTCGCGGCGATCGTCGATCACCACCGGCCGCGGGTTTAGGCGAGGGGACGGCGGCGCTGTCGGTGCAGCGCCTGGGCTGCCTCACCGCCGGCCAGGGGACGGCCGCCGCCGGCGCGGTCCTCCTGTTCGTGGCGCTGTTCCTGCCGTGGTACGCCTCCTCCGCCTCGGACTCCTCGGCGGAGCTCATCGGCTGGAACGTCTTCGATCCCACCGAGCTGTCGGTGATGGGAGGCGCCATGGCCGTCGCGGCGCTCGTGGCGGGCCGCGTGATGCTCTCGGAGTATCCCGAGGTGACCGCGTTCTCCTCCCGCCTCATGCCGCTCCTCGGCGTGCTCGCCGTCGTCTCGATCGGACTCGACGTCGCCGGCCAGCTCGCTTCGCTCACGCCCGTCGCCTGGGCCGGGATGATCGGCGCGCTCGCGCTCGCGGCCGGCGGCCTCTCCGACGGGCTGCGCTTTCGCAACCTCTGAGCGGGCGCGCACCGACTCCCGGCTCAGCCCGCCAGCCCGTACACCACCCCGAGCTTCTCCCGCAGGTATCCGAGGTACGGGCCCACGTCGAGCGGGGCGCCGGCGGCGAGCACGAGCGTCTCGCCCGGGGTGAACTTGCGCCCGTAGCGGTGCAGGTGCTCGCGCAGCCACTCGCACAGCGGCGCGAGCTCGCCCCGTTCGATCTGAACGTCGAGGTCGGGCAGCTCGACGCGCGCGCGCTCCCAGATCTGCAGGGAGATGATGTTGCCCAGCGCGTAGGTCGGGAAGTAGCCAAAGAGGCCGGCCGACCAGTGCACGTCCTGGAGCACGCCGCGCGCGTCGTCGGGGACCTCGACCCCGAGGTAGTCGCGCATCCGTGCGTTCCAGGCCTCGGGGAGGTCGGCGACCGCCAGGCGGCCCTCGATCAGCTCCTGCTCGAGCTCGAAGCGCAGGATGACGTGCAGCGAATAGGTCGCCTCGTCGGCCTCGACGCGGATGAGCGACGGGCGCACGCGGTTGGCGGCGCGAAAGAGCTCCTCGACCTCGACGCCGGCGAACTGGGAGGGGAACGCGGCCCGCAGCTGAGGCAGCACCCACGCACAGAACGGACGGCTGCGCCCGACGACGTTCTCCCACAGCCGGCTCTGGGACTCGTGCAGCCCGAGCGAGACGCCGCTGCCCAGCGGCGTGCGCGCCAGCTCCGGCGCCACGCCGGCCTCGTAGAGCCCGTGCCCGCACTCGTGCAACCCCGAGTAGAGCGCCATGCCCAGGTGGTCCTCCTCGTAGCGCGTGGTCAGGCGCACGTCCCCGGGGGTGCCGGTCGCGAACGGGTGCGCGGCCTCGTCGAGGCGCCAGCCGGCGGGATCGAACCCGAGGCGCGGCAGGATCCCGAGCATCAGCGCGCGCTGCTGATCCGCGGGAAAGGCGCCGTGGAGCGGCGAGCTCGCGGCCTCCTCCTCCTCGCTCAGGCTGCCCACCCGCTCGGCGATCGCCGCGATGAGCGGCACGAGGCCGGCCTTGAGCTGCTCGAAGACGGCGGCGACCTCGGCCGTGCGTGTGCCCGGCTCGAAGTCGTCGAGCAGCGCGTCGTAGGCGCAGTCGAACTCGCCCGCGAAGCACTCGACGTAGCGGCGCTTGAGCTCGAGGCCGCGCTCGAGGTGGGGCCGGAAGAGCGCGAAGTCCGACTCGGCGCGCGCCCGCTCCCAGGCCTCCTGGCCGAGCGAGGCCGAGCGGGCCATCTCCGCCTTGAGCTCGCCGGGCACGCGCCGGGCCTTCTCGTAGTCGCGGCGCGCGACGCGCACGAGGCTGGCCGCGTCGGACTCGGACGGCTCGCCGGCCACCTCGGCCGCCGCCCGGTCGAGCAGGGTCCCGATCAGCGACGAGGTCGCCCGCTCGTGTAGGACGGTCTCGAGCGTCGCGAGCTGCTCGGCGCGGGCGGGAGCGCCGGCGCGGGGCATCATCGTCTGCTGGTCCCACTGCAGCGTGCTGGCCGCCTGCTCGAGATCGCTCACCTCGGCCAGCCGCTCGCGCAGCTCCTGCATCGCAGCGTCCACCCTGTGCCCCTCCCTCGACTCATGAGCCCGCGGTGCTCGCGCGGCCCGCGGCCGAGCTTCCCACCCTGTGCGACCATTCCAGCATGTTCGGACGCACGAGCTCCTTCAAGCTGATCGAGCTCTTCGGGATCCGGATCGGGGTGAGCGCGAGCTGGTTCCTGGTGCTCTTCCTCGTGATCTTCTCGCTCTCGGGGCCCTACCGGGCGACGCTCCAGAGCTCGGACACGATCGCCTACGCAACCGCGGTGGCCAGCGCGCTGCTCTTCTTCGGCTCGATCATCCTCCACGAGCTCGGACACGCGCTGGTGGCGCGGCGCAAGGGCATCACCGTTCAGGGCATCGACCTCTGGCTCTTCGGCGGCATCGCCCGGCTCTCCCGCGACGCCCGCTCACCGGGCGAGGACTTCCAGATCGCCGCTGCCGGTCCCCTCGTGACCCTCGCGGTCGTCGGCGCCTGCCTGGGCGGAGGCGTCGCCGCGTTCGGCGCCGAGCGCTTCTTCCACGGAACCACCCTCGCCACGCACGCCGGCACCACCCCGATCATCCTCCTGCTTTCCTGGCTCGGAACGATCAACGCCGTCCTGCTCGTCATCAACCTGCTGCCCGCCTTCCCGCTCGACGGCGGTCGAATCGCGCGCGCCCTCGCGTGGCGACTCACCGGCGACCGCGGGCGGGGCACCCGCACGGCGGCTCGCATCGGGCAGGGCTTCGGATACGCGCTCGCGGGCCTGGGGATCTTCGCGCTGGTCAACGGGCTGGTGCAGGCCGGGCTCTCCGCGCTCGTGCTCGGCTACTTCATGGGCCAGGCCTCGCGCGCCACGATGCTCCAGACAGCCTTCTCCGAGCGGATGGACGGCGTCAGCGTGGCCGACATCATGGATTCCGAGCCGGTGAGCGTTCCCGCCGAGATGCCGATCGGCCAGGCGCGCGAGGAGTACTTCGCGCGCTACGGCTGGGGCTGGTTCCCCGTGGTCGACGCCGTCGGGCGCCTCGTCGGCCTCGTGCGGCGTGACCCGGTGAGCGACGCACCCGACGCCGCCCAGCGGGTTCACGCGGTCATGGAGGGAGGCGAGGAGTGGCAGGTCGAGCAGGACCAGCCACTCGAGTCGCTCGTGGCCTCCGAGCCCCTGCGCCGTCTCGGTGCGCTGCTCGCCGTCGACCGCGAGGGAGTCCTGTGCGGGGTGGTGACGCTCGACCAGGTGCGGCGGGCGATCGCCGCGGCGGCGACCCCGCGCGTGCTCTAAAAGCGGCGCGAGAGCGGCGCGGCGCCCGGGAGCGGCGGGTGGCCGCCCGCCGAGGTCGCGGTCTGACAGAATCGCCGCGGATGCCCGCTCACGACGTGCTCATCATCGGCGCCGGACTCGCCGGCCAGCGTGCGGCCCTCGCCGCCGCCGAGGACGGCGCGAGCGTGGCGATCATCTCCAAGGTCCACCCGGTCCGCTCCCACTCCGTGGCCGCGGCCGGCGGCATCAACGCCGCGATCAACCCCGAGGACTCCTGGGAGTCCCACGCCTACGACACCGTGAAGGGCTCGGACTTCCTGGGCGACCAGGACGCGATCGAGATCATGTGCCGCGAGGCGCCGGACGAGCTCGTCCACCTCGAGCACATCGGCGTGACCTTCCACCGCGACTCCGAGGGCCACCTCGCGCTGCGCGCCTTCGGCGGAGCTTCGATGAAGCGCACGGCCTACGTGGCCGACATCACCGGCCAGGCCACCCTGCACGTGCTCTACGAGCAGCTCATGAAGCACCACGAAACGATCGACTCCTACGAGGAGTGGTTCACGACCCAGCTCCTGCTCGACGACGACGGGCACTGCTGCGGGGCGATCTGCCGCGACATCCGCCGCGGCGGCCTCGAGGTCTTCCGTGCCAAGAGCGTCATCCTCGCCGCCGGAGGATGTGGCCAGGCCTTCCGCCCCACGACCAACGCGCTCATCTGCACGGGAGACGGCATCGCGCTGGCCTACCGGATCGGCGCGCCGCTGATGGACATGGAGATGGTCCAGTACCACCCCACGACGCTGGCCGAGAACGGCTTCCTCATCACCGAGGGCGCCCGCGGGGAGGGCGCCCAGCTCTTCAACGCCGAGGGCGAGCGCTTCATGGAGAAGTACGCGCCGAACAAGCTCGAGCTCGCCTCGCGCGACGTCGTCTCGCGCGCCGAGCAGACCGAGATCAACGAGGGCCGGGGCTTCGAGGACGGGACGATCGCCCTCGACATCACCAAGGTGCCGCGCAAGCGCACGCTCGAGGCGCTGCGCGAGATCGTCAACATCGGGCGCGACTTCGCCGGCGTGGACATCACGCGCGAGCCCATCCACATCAAGCCCGGGATGCACTACATCATGGGCGGCGTGAAGACCGACGTCGACGGCCAGACGCCGATTCCCGGCCTGTATGCCGCCGGGGAGGTGGCCTGCGTCTCGGTCCACGGCGGCAACCGGCTCGGGGCCAACTCCCTGCTCGACACGCTCATCTTCGGCCGGCGCGCGGGCCAGCACGCCGCCGCGCGCGCCCAGGGGATGCCGATGCCGGACTTCTCCCGGGCCCGGGTGGAGGACGAGCAGTCCAAGATCGACGCGATCATCGCTCGCGAGCACAGCGGGCGGCGCGTCTCGGCGATCAAGCTCGAGCTCGGCGAGACCATGAACCGCTACGCCGCCGTCTACCGCGACGCCGAGGGCCTGGCCAAGGCGCACGAGATCGTGCGCCGCCTCAAGGAGGAGGCCGAGGTGGCGTGGATCGACGACCGCGGCACGGTCTTCAACCAGGACGTGCTCGGAGCGATCGAGCTCGGCTACATGCTCGACTGCGCCGAGACGATCGTCGTCGGAGCCGAGGAGCGCAAGGAGTCGCGCGGTGCCCAGTACCGCACCGACTTCCCCGAACGCAACGACGACGAGTGGCTCAAGCACATCGACCTCTCGCTCAACGGCGGCCCGGAGCCCGAAGTGAGCTACTCGGAGATCACCTTCACCCAGTGGCAGCCGGAGGAGAGGAAGTACTGATGCCCGAGTACACGCTGAAGCTCCGCCGCTATGACCCCGAGTCGGGCAACGCGCCCTACTGGGAGAAGTTCACGGTCGACCTGCCGCCGCAGCTCTCGGTGCTCGAGGGCATCCTGCAGGCACGCGCCGAGCAGGACGGCACCATCGGGATCCGCTGCTCCTGCCGCGCGGCCATCTGCGGCTCGTGCGGGGTGCGGATAAACGGCCGGCCCGGGCTGGCCTGCCACACCCACATCTCCGCCGCCGCCCACGGCGCCGAGACCCGTGGCTATGACGCGATCGAGATCGAGCCGATGGGCAACATGCCGGTGATCAAGGACCTGATCGTCGACATGGACGCGGTCCACTGGAAGAAGATCCGGCGTGTGACGCCGTGGCTCATCAACCAGGAGCCGGTGCCCGAGCGCGAGTACTCCGTTCCCCACGAGAACATGGTCGACGTCACGCAGTCGATGGCGTGCATCCAGTGCGGTGCCTGCGTATCGGACTGCCTCTCGATGGAAGTCGATCCGCTCTTCGTCGGGCCGGCGGCGCTGGCCAAGTCCTACCGCTTCGTGGGCGATCCGCGCGACGCGCAGCACTTCGACCGGCTAAAGGACCTCGCCGAGGACCCCCACGGGATCTACGACTGCACCCACTGCTTCAACTGCATCGAGGCCTGCCCCAAGGGCGTGGCGCCGATGAGCCAGATCATGCGCCTGCGTCGCAAGGCGGGCTCGGACCACGGGATCGAGGACCGCAACAACGGGCTGCGCCACGAGCACGCCTTCGTGGAGAATATCAAGCAGAACGGGCTGCTCCACGAGGGCGACCTGCTGCCCGACTCCTACGGAGGCAAGTTCAACCCGCGCGCGGTTCCCGTGCTCGCGGGCTCGCTCCCGGCCATCACCACCGCGCTGCTGCGCGGCAAGGTCACGCCGCAGAAGGCTTTGCTGCACCCCCACCGCAAGCAGTTCAAGGACCTCAAGGACTACTTCGACGCGATCGAGGGCCAGGACGAGCGCTACGAGCTCAACCTGTATGCCACGGGCTACGAGGACGTCGAGGAGGCCGCCGGCGGCGACGCGCCCGCCGAAGGCGGAGACACCGGGCCCGTCTCGGCCGCGGGAGCCAACCCCCAGTCCAGCCAGGGCGCGGGAACGGAGGGCGCATGAAGGTCGCCTACTGGCCGGGCTGCGTGAGTCGCGGCTTCACCCCCGAGCTCCACGGGTCGATGGCCGCGGTCGCTCCGCTCCTCGACATCGAGCTCGTCGAGCTCGATCGCGCGGCGTGCTGCGGCGCCGGGGTGATCGCCGAGCACAACCAGGAGCTCGCCGACACGCTGAACGCGCGCACCTTCGCGCTCGCGCAGCAGACCGACGGCGCGATGATGATGAACATCTGCTCGACCTGCCAGGGAGCGCAGAGCGAGTGCCAGGAGCGCCTCGACGCCCAGGGCGAGTACCGCGAGCGCATCAACGGGAACCTGGCCGACGAGGGCCTCACCTACGAGAAGGGCGTGACCAACAAGAACTTCCTCTGGATGCTCGTGGAGGACATCGGTCTCGAGAACCTGAAGAAGAAGGTCAAGCGCCCGCTCGAGGGGCTCAAGGTCGGACCGTTCTACGGCTGCTACATCGTCCGTCCCACCCCGCGCCTGGGGATCGACGACGAGCACCCCCGCGACCTCTACATGCACTGGCTGATCGAGGCGCTGGGCGGAACGGTGATCGACTACGCCGGCGTCTACAAGTGCTGCGGATTCCCGATCATCACCCTGAACCGGGAGGCCTCGCTGCAACAGGCGGGCCGCCACCTCGGCGACGCGCTCGACGCCGACGCCGACTGCCTGGTGGTCCCGTGCCCCCTGTGCCACCTGAACCTCGATCTCCAGCAGCCGCTGGCCCAGAAGGTCGTCGGGCGCCAGCTGGGCATGCCGGTGCTCCACCTCCCCCAGCTCGTCGGCCTGGCGCTCGGCCTCGAGCCGAAGGCCCTGGGGATGAACAAGCACGTCGTCAAGCCGACGGCGGTCATCGACTGGTCGACCTCGGTGGTCGCGGGCGCGCCGGGCGCCTGAGGCAGCGGAGCTCCTCTTTAGGCCGCGCGGGCGGCGCGCGCGCCGAGCAGGCCGCGGGAGTGGAGCAGCTCTGCGAGCTGCACGGCGTTGGTCGCCGCGCCCTTGCGCAGGTTGTCCGAGACGACCCAGAGCTGGAGCGCGCGCTCGTGGCTCGGGTCACGCCGGATTCGCCCCACGAGCACCTCGTCGCGCCCGGCGGCGTCGAGGGCCGTGGGGTAGGAGTCGCGGGCGGGGTCGTCGACCACCGCGACTCCGGGCGCGCGGGCCAGCAGCGCACGGCAGTCCTCGGCCGAGAGCGGCTCGCGCGTCTCGACGTTGACCGACTCCGAATGGGAGGAGATCACCGGCACGCGCGCGCAGGTCACCCCGACGCGGATCGTCTCGTCGGCGAGGATCTTCCGCGTCTCGAAGATCATCTTGCGCTCCTCGTTGGTGTGGTCCTCGCCCTCGGCGAAGGTGCCCGCGCCGCCCAGGACGTTGAAGGCGATCGGGTGCGGATAGACCTCCGGCGGGGCGGGAGCCATGTCGTGCAGCACGGCGTGGGTCTGCGCCTTGAGCTCCTCGACGGCCTTGACCCCGGTGCCCGAGACCGACTGGTAGGTGGAGACGAGCAGCCGCTCGATCCCGACCGCATCGTGGATCGGCTTGATCGCGACGAGGAGCTGCATCGTGGAGCAGTTCGGATTGGCGACGATGCCGCGGTGGGCGTCGAGCGCCTCGGGGTTGACCTCGGCAACCACGAGCGGGATCTCCGGGTCGGTGCGCCACGCCGAGGAGTTGTCGACCACCACCGCGCCGGCGGCGGCGAACCTCGGCGCCCACTCCCGAGAGACGCCGGCTCCGGCGGAGAAGAGCGCCAGGTCGAAACCCTCGATGGCTCCCTCTTCGAGCGCGCGCACCTCCATCCCGCGCAGCTCCCGGCCGGCCGAGCGCGCGGAGGCGAAGGGAACGACCTCGGCCACGGGCAGGCGGCGCTCGGCGAGGACGTCGAGCATGATCGTGCCCACCGCGCCCGTGGCGCCGACCACGGCGATCCGCAGTCCGCCGCTCGCGCCCCCGCTCACGCCGCCTGCCCGAACGGGTTCTCGGGCTCGATGCCGCGCTCGCCCAGGCCGAAGGCCGCGTGCAGGGCGCGCACCGCCGCGGGCACGCGGTCGGCCCGGATCACGCAAGAGATCTTGATCGGCGAGGTGGAGATCATCTCGATGTTGATCTGCTCCCGGCCCAGCGTGGAGAACACCGCCGCCGCCACTCCGGGGTGGCTGCGCATCCCCGCTCCGACGATCGAGACCTTGCCCATCTCGGGATCGCTGCGGACGTCGGCCACCACGTCGCCGACCATGGGATCGAGCGTGGCGTGCGCCGCTTGCACGTCGTCGCGGGGAACGGTGAAGGAGATCTCCGCCTGGGCGCCGCCGGTGACCGGCTCGTTCTGGACGATCATGTCGACGTTGACGTTCGCGTCGGCCAGCGCGCCGAAGATGCTCCCGGCCACGCCGGGCCGATCAGGCACGCCGCGCAGGGTGACCCTCGCCTCCTCGGTGGAGTGGGTCACGGCGGTGATGAGGGGATGCTCCACGGTCTCGTCTTCTCCGATGACAAAGGTACCGGTGGCGTCCTCGAAGCTCGATCGGCAGTGGATGCGCACGCCGTGGTTGCGCGCGTACTCGACCGAGCGGAGCTGGAGGACCTTTGCGCCCGAGGAGGCCATCTCGAGCATCTCCTCGAAGGAGACCACCGCCAGCTTGCGCGCGTCGGGCACGAGGCGGGGATCGGCCGAGAAGACCCCGCTCACGTCGGTGTAGATCTCACACACCTCGGCGCCGACCGCCGCCGCGAGCGCCACCGCCGTGGTGTCCGAGCCGCCGCGGCCGAGCGTGGTCACGTCGTGGGCGGTCGAGACGCCCTGAAACCCGGCCACGAGTACGATCGCGTCGTGCTCGAGCGCCTCCTTGATGCGCTCGGCCCGCACATCGAGGATCCTTGCCTTCGTGTGCGACGTGTCCGTGACGATCCCGGCCTGCGAGCCGGTGAGCGAGATCGCCCGGTGGCCGAGGTCGTTGATGGCCATCGCGCAGAGCGCGCAGGAGATCCGCTCGCCCGTGGAGAGGAGCATGTCCATCTCGCGCGGATCGGGGGCCGGGGAGACCTCGCGCGCGAGCCCGATGAGCTCGTCGGTGGTCTTGCCGCGGGCAGAGAGCACCACGACCACGCGGTTGCCCTGCTCCTTCTGGCGCACGATGCGCCGCGCGGCGCGCTTGAGCCGGTCGGCATCGGCCACCGAGGTGCCCCCGAACTTCATCACGACGGTGCCCGGCACGGCACGAGAGGGTAGCCCGTGAACCCCGGTCGACCGAGGCGCCGCTCGGCTCTCCTGCCCGTGTTGCTCCTCGCCGCGTTGGGCGGTTGTGGAGGAAAGGCCAAGGAGCCGGTACGCGCCGCTGCGAAGCCTCCCGCCGTCCGGCCCGCGCCGCCGCGCCCGAGCGCTCCGGCCCTTCCCGCCGGCGTGCCGCCGGCGGCCGCCGCGCTCGCCGCTCGCCTTCCGCTCGAGCGCCAGGTGGCCCAGCTCTTCCTCGTGGGCTTTCCGGGCACCGGAGCCAAAGCGCCAGGCGTGGCGGCTCTCGGCCGCCGGGACTGGGGCGGCGTGGTGCTCGAGCGCTCGAACTTCGCGGGGGCCGGGCAGCTCGGAGGGCTCGTGGGCGCCGTGGGAAGCGTCGCCCGCCGCGCCCGCCACCTGCCGCCGCTCGTCGTGGCCGACCAGCCCGGGGGGGCCGACACGGCGTTCCCCGGCCTGCCGCCGGCGCCCGAGCCCCGGCTCGGCGCCCGCGGGGCCGCCGGAGTGGGCGCCGCACGCGGTGAAGCGGCCAGCGCGGGCAGGGCGCTCCGGCGCCTCGGGGTGCGGATGACTCTCGCCCCCGAAGCGGACGTCGACGTGACCGGCGGAGCGCTCGGCGCGCGCCTGTTCTCCGCCGACGCCGCCGCCGTGGCGCACCTCACCGCGGCCCAGGTCGCCGGCTACGGGCAGGCGCGAATGCTCTCCGCGCCCGGCCACTTTCCCGGGCAGGGAGCGGTCAACCAGGATCCCGACACGGGCACGGCCTCCGTCGGGCTGGGACTCTCCGACCTGCGCGCGCGCGACGAGCTCCCCTTCGCCGCGGTGGCCCGCACCGCGCCGGCGATCGTGATGTCCAACTCGCTCTACGCGGCCTTCGACGGCGTCACGCCCGCCGGGCTGCTCCCCGCCGCCGTGCGCGAGCTGCGCGACCACGTCGGCTTTCGCGGCGCCGTGCTGAGCGACGACCTCGAGGCCACGCTGCAACCGACGGGCGGAACCGTGGGCGACGCCGCCGTGCAGGCGCTACAAGCCGGCGACGACCTCCTCTACGTCTCGGGAGACCAGGGCGAGCAGGACCGCGCGTACGCGGCCGTGCTCGCCGCCGCCCGCAGCGGCAAGCTCCCGCGGGCGCGGCTGCTCGAGGCGCTCGACCGCGCGCTCGCGCTCAAGGCGCGCGCGGGGCTGGTGCGCTAGCTCTTAGGACACCTCGCGCAGCTTCCCCGACTCCACCTCGTAGACGAAGCCGCGCACGTTGTCCTTGTGCGGGATGAAGGGGCTGGCCTTGATCCGGGCGATCGACTGCCGGATGTCCTCGTCGAGGTCCTTGAACGACTCGGCCGCCCACCGGGGCTTGATGCCGGTTCCCTCCTGAAGCTGGGCCTTGAAGTCATCGTCGGTGAAGGTGAGCATGCCGCAGTCGGTGTGGTGGATGAGGATGATCTCCTTCGTGCCGAGCGCGTGCTGGGAGATCGCCAGCGAGCGTTCCTCGTCGTCGGTGACCACGCCGCCCGCGTTGCGGATCACGTGCGCGTCGCCCTCGGAGAGGCCGAGCATGCCGTACACGTTCAGCCGCGCGTCCATGCAGGCGAGGACGGCGACCTGCTTGCCCGGAGGCATCGGGAGGTTGGCCTTGTCGAAGGAGGAGGCGTAGCTCTCGTTGTTCTTCAGCAGGTCGTCGGTGACGCTCACGGGCGTACTCCTTGGTCTCGGAGGGAGGAGGGCCGGACCGTAGCGCAAGTGGCTAAACCCGGTCGGGTTTTGGAGCTTTGCGGCGTCGATGGCTCTGCGAGGAGGGCGAGCGCTTCCAGGGCGGGACGTCCCGCGTTCGACGGCCGCGCCATTCGTTGAAGGGTTGTGGCCCCTATAGGGGCACAAAGCTTCAATAAAGCCGAGGCGGGGCCGGTCTTCCCCGCCGCGGCGAAGGATCGTGGGCCTCCAGCCCCGCAAAGGTTTCAGGAAGGTCTGACCTGCCTGCCTTCGCCCGTCGGGGCGGTGGCGAGAGACGATCGCCTCCTTCCTGGAACCTCACGGACGCGACCAGTTGGCACGGCCGAGCCACCCGCCCACCGCCGCGCGAGCGGGCCTCCGGCCGAAAGCTTCCCTACACCGCCCGCCGTCCGGTGAACGCCCGCCCGAGGGTGAGCTCGTCGGCGTACTCGAGATCGGCGCCGACCGGCAGTCCGCTGGCCAGCCGGGTCACGGCGACCTGGGGCGTGCGCTCGCGCAGACCGTCGGCGATGTGGAGCGCGGTGGCCTCGCCCGTGGTGGTGGGGTTGGTGGCGAGGACGACCTCGCGCACCTCTCCCCCCTCGATCCGCGCGAAGAGCTCGGCGATCTTCAGATCGTCGGGGTCGATCCCGTCGATCGGCGAGAGGGCGCCCCCGAGCACGTGGTAGCGGCCGCGGTACTCGTGGGTGCGCTCGATCGGGATGACGTCGCCCGGCTCCTCGACCACGCAGACGAGCGAGAAGTCGCGGCGCTCGTCCTCGCAGATCCGGCAGCGCGGCCCGTCGGCGAGGTTGAAGCACACCTCGCAGAGCCCGATCCGCTCCTTGACCTCGCGGATCGCGTCGGCCAGCGCGACCGCATCCTCCTCCGAGGCGCGCAGCAGGTGAAAGGCGAGCCGCTGCGCGGTGCGACCGCCGATGCCCGGGAGCTTGCCGAGCTCGGCGATCAGCTTCTGGACCGGCGGGGCGTAGGCCGACACGCGAGCCGGGCTCTAGAAGCCGGGCAGCCCGAGCCCGCCGAGGCCGCCGGGACCGCCGAGATCGCCGGTCGCGCCCCCGAGCCGGGTGGCGGCCAGCTCCTGCGCCGCGCGGAGCGCCTCGTTGGTGGCGGCGAGCACCATGTCCTGCAGGAGCTCGACGTCCTCGGGGTCCACGGCCTCCGGGGCGATCACGATCGACTTGATCACGAGGTCTCCGGAGACCTTGACGCTCACCGTGCCCCCGCCGGCGGAGGCCTCGACCTCCTCCTCCTTGAGCTTCTCCTGCGCGGCCATCATGTCGGCCTGCATCTTCTGGACCTGCTTCATCATCTGCTGCATGTTGGGCTGGGGCATCAGGAGCCTTCCTGGGTCGCATCCGCGTCGAGGATCTCTTCGGCATCGAACTCTGCCACGAAGCGCGCGATCCACTCGTCCTCGGAGAGCCGGACGGATTCGGGGAGCGCTGGAGCGCCCGTATCGGGCTCCGGGTCGCGGAGCTCGAAGCACAGCCGCAGCGAGCGCCCGGCGACCGCGCGCAGCGCCTCCGCGGCGGCGGCCCGGTGCGCCTCTGTCTCCGCCTGGCGCTTGAGGAACGCCGCGTCGGTGGGGAAGGCCACGGTGACCTCCTCACCGGCGAGCCGGACCGGCCGAGCGTCCGCGAACAGCGCGGCGAGCATGTGGCTCTGAGCCGCCAGGCCCTCGACGGCCGCCGGCCACAGCGCGACGATCGCGTCCAGGTCGAGCTCAGGCAGCGGGTCCGGCGCGAGGTCCGCCTCGGGAGCGGGCTCGGGCTCGGCGGCGAGCGCCGCCACGGCCACGCCGGCGGCGCGGGCCGGCGCCGGCGTGGGCGAGGGCGAGGGCTCGATCGCCCGAGCGGGTGCGGCCGCAGGCGCCGGCGCGGGAGAGACGGAAGCCCGCGGGGCGGAAGCGCCCGCCAGCCGCGCCTCGAGGCGATCGATCCGCGCGAGCAAGGCGCGCGAGGACGGGTCGACCGCGGGCGCCGCGGCCTTGACGAGCGCGAGCTCGAGCTGGATGCGCCCTTCCGCTCCCTCGCGGATCGACCCAAGCCCGGCGGAGATCAGGTCGAGCAGCCGGACCACGTCGGAGGAGGCCAGCCGGCGGGCCTGCTCGGCCAGGCGCTCGTCGCGCTCCGCGGTCAACCGCAGCTCGGAGGGCACCTCGCCGAGGGTCTGCACGACGAGCAGCTCGCGCGCGTGGGACTCGAGATCGCGCAGGAACTGTCCCGGGTCCCGACCGGACTCCATGAGCCGCGCACCGGCGAGCAGCGCCGCCCGGGCGTCGTGGGTGGCCACCGCGTCGGCGGTCTCGAACAGGAGGTCGGCACTCGCGATCCCGAGCACCGCGAGCACGTCGTCGAGGGCGATGCGCGGAGCGTCGCCGCCCGCGTCCGCGCCGGAGTAGGTCACGAGCTGCTCGAGCGTCCCGAGCGCGTCCCGGAAGGACCCGGTCGCCGCGCGAGCCAGCAGGGCGAGCGCCGCGTCGGGCACGTCTATCGCCTCCTCGTCGGCCACGCGGCGCAGCACGCGCCCGATCTGCTCCACCGACGGGCGCCCGAAGTCGAAGCGATGGCAGCGGTCGACCACCGTGGGGAGCACCTTCTGCGCCTCAGTGGTGGCGAGCACGAAGATCGTGTGCGGCGGCGGCTCCTCCAGGGTCTTCAGGAACGCGTTCCACGCCTGCGAGGAGAGCATGTGCGCCTCGTCGAGGATGTATACCTTGTAGCGCCCGGCCACCGGCGCGTAGCCGACCTTCTCGCGCAGATCGCGGATGTCGTCGACGGAGTTGTTCGATGCGGCGTCCATCTCGATCACGTCGAGCGACGTGGCCGAGGCGATCGACACGCACGACTCGCACTCCCCGCAGGGCTCGATCGTTCTACCACCGGCTTCGCCGGCGGTGCCCGCCGCCTCGCAGTTCAGGCACGCGGCGAGGATCTTGGCCATGCTCGTCTTGCCCGTGCCGCGGGAGCCGACGAAGAGGTAGGCGTGGTGCACCTTTCCGCGCTCCACGGCGTTGGAGAGCGTGCGGACGACGTGCTCCTGCCCGACCACGTCGGCGAAGCTCCGGGGACGGTGGCGACGGTAGAGCGAGAGACCGGACGGCACGGAGGATCCGAGTCTAGTGACGCGCCCGGCGCGCCGAGCGGGCGGCCGGGTCCGACCCACGACGTACTCTTCCCCGGTGCGCGCACGGCTCAGGACGGACGGCATCGCGCTCGTGCCGGGGCTGCTCGGCCTGGCGATCCTGGTCTACTGGGCGGCAGTGGGCGGGGGCTACGAGGTGCTCGCCGGCACGTATCCGAGCTACGACCCCAACCCGTGGTACCTGGGCGCCCTGGCCTCCGTCGGACTGCTCGCAGCGGCGCTGCTCGCCCTCGCCCGGCGGATCCACTTGAGCCGGGCGGGCGCCGGCGCCCTCGCCGCCCTCGGTCTCTACGTCGCCTTCTCCTACGCCTCCATCCTCTGGGCCGAGTACCCGGGCGCGGCCTGGGACGGCGCGAACCGGACGCTCGTGTACTTCGCCCTGCTCGCCCTGTTCGCGATCCTGCCCTGGACGCCGCGGGGCGCCCGGCTCGCCTTGATCCTGCTCGTCGCGGCCATGGGCACGATCGCCGTGGTCCAGGCGGTGAGGATCGGCACGGCGATACACCCGCTGGGCCTCTACAACGACGCGCGACTGGCGACGCCGCTGGCCTACCAGAACGCGAACGCCGCCCTGTTCAACATGACGGCGCTTCTCGCCGTCGCCCTCGGCGCCCGTCGTGAGGTGCCCTGGCCCCTCCGGGGCGGAGCGCTCGCCCTCGGCGCCCTCGCGCTTCAGCTCACCGTGCTCTCCCAGAGCCGCGGTTGGCTCTTCACGCTGCCGCTCGTGGTCCTGGCCGTTCTCCTCGCCGTTCCCGATCGCCTTCGCCTGGCGCTCTTCGCCGCCGGTCCGGTGCTCGCGACCGTCGTGGTCCTCCACCCGCTGCTCGACGTCTTCCGCGCGGCGGGCTACCACGGAACGCCGCTCGCGCCCGCTCTCGTCGACCGAACCCTGGCCGACAAGGGCCCGACGGCGGCGCACGCCATGCTGGTTGCCGACAGCGTGCTGCTCGTGCTCGCGCTGCTCGCCGCGTGGGCCGACTCGCGGGTGAAGGTGCCTCCGCGCGCGGGGCGCTGGGCGACGCGCGGAGCGGCAGGGCTCCTCGTGCTCGCTGTGCTCGTCGGCGCCGGCGCCGGCGTGGCCGCGGTCCACGGGCACGTCGGGCAGCGGATCGACCGGGCTTGGCGCGAGTTTCAGAACACCGGCCGCGAGGGCAGCACCGCCACGCGCTTCACCCAGCTCGGCTCGGCCCGCTACGACCTCTGGAAGGTCGGGCTCGAGATCTTCGCCCGCCACCCGCTGGGCGGGATCGGCCAGGACAACTACCAGGAGGCCTACGTCGCCCGCCGCCGCAGCGGGGAGGAGCCTCGCTGGCCTCACTCCCTGGCGGTCAGGCTCCTCACCCACACCGGAGTGATCGGCGCTGCGCTCTTCCTCGCGTTTCTCGCCTTCGTGGTCGCCGCGGCGACCCGGACGCGGGCTCGCCGCGGCCCGCAGGGGCGCGCGGCGGCGGGGATCGCGCTGATCCCGCTTGCCGTCTGGGTCTTGCACGGGTCGGTCGACTGGCTGTGGGAGTACCCCGTCTTGAGCGGGATGGCCCTGGCGCTGGCCGGGATCGGAGTCGCGCTCGCGCGCCCCGCCGGACCCGTACCGCCTGCCCCGAGGCCCCGCCCGCGCCGAGCGCTCCAGCGGGTTCTGGCACCCGCCGCGGCCGTGTTGGCCACGCTGGCCGGGCTCGCCGTGCTCGGGTTGCCGTATGTCGGCCAGCGCGACGTCGCGCGCGCCCTGACGGTCTGGCAGGACGATCCGCGCGCCGCCTTCGCCGCCCTCCGCCGCGCCGCGCACCTCGAGCCGCTCAACGCCCAGCCCGCCACCGTCGCGGGCGCGATCGCCCTCGGGCTCGGCCGCCGCGAGCTGGCGCGCGAGCAGTTCGCCCAAGTCGCCGAGCGCAACCCCCGTAGCTGGCTCGCCGCGCTCTACCTCGGCCTGCTCGGCGCTCGCCATGACCGGCGCGCGGCCGCGGAGCAGTTTCGCCGCGCGCACGCGCTGAACCCGCGGGAGCCGCTGGCCGTCGAGGCGCTCGCGGCGCTGCGACGTGGGCGCCCGCTGACCCTTGCCCAGGTTGCGGCCGAGTTCGATCGCCGCGCCAAGCGCTTCGGGCCCTAAAGCTATGGTGCTTGCGGCCGAGAACACGGGTCGAGCGCGTGCTCGCCTCGTCTCGCCGCATCACCGGTGACAGTTTCGGCGCCGGGCCGCGTTGGATGGGTAGTTCTTGCTGTACGACCTCTACAAGCTTGCGATCCGGCGACCGGCTCGGTAACGTCCATCAACTCTCCCAACCGGGTACCAGGGGAACGAAGGAAGGATTCCATGAAGCGACTCATCATGTTTGCGCTGGTTGTGGCCCTCATGGCGGCCGCCCCGGCCTACGGGCAGAACTCCCTCAAGGACGAGAGCGGTGGCCCGGCTGCCTCCATCAGCACCCTTTCTCGTCCCCACGATCCAAACAGCAACAGCAACAGCTCCCCGTCGAGCAGCTCGGCGTCGTCCGGGTCGGGCAAGGGGAGCCTGCCGTTCACCGGCTTCGACGTGATGCTCCTTGCCATCGGCGGCGCGGCGCTCGTCGGCGTCGGGATGGGCGTGCGGCGCCTCTCGCGGCCGCTCGCCTGACGCCTCGCGCGACGGGCTCCTGCGGGCGCCCGTCACCCAGTTGAGATCCACGAACGCCGGCGGGCTCCCCGCCGGCGTTCGTCTGTCTGCTCCGGGCTGACTTCCGGCGAGACCTGGAAGCGGCGCCCCGGATTTGCGACTCGGGGCTAAGGCTCCGGCGTTCATCCGCCGAGGTAGGAGGCGAAGCCCATGCGCCAGACCCTTCCTCCGCCCCCCGTCCAGAGTCACCTTCCTCCCCCGGTCTCCACCGCTGGAGGCGAGCGGCGGGTGCGCGACCGCTGGCGCCGGCGTAGGGCCGCGGGCCTCGCCGACGCGGGGATGCTCGCGCTGGGCGGCGCGGCCGCGGTGCTCGCCGCGCCGACGAGCGCCGTCTCGCGCGACGGGATGTGGTGGGCGCTCGCCTACCTCCTCGGCACGCTCGTGGTCCTCGAGCTGCGCGGCTTCTACGACTTCCGCCTGCACCGCTCGCCGGTCGACGACCTCGAGCGGATCTTCGTGGCCACCGCGATCAGCGCGATGGTGCTGATCGCTCTGCGTGTCAGCTCGGGCACGCCCGCCGCCGCCGCCGAGCTCACCGCACGGCTGTGGGTCTTCGGAATGGTCTTCCTCGGTGCCGGGCGCGCCGGCATGAGCTTCGACGCGCGAAGGGCGCGCCGGAGCGGACAGGGCGCGTTTCACAACACGCTGATCGTCGGCGCGGGCGCCGTCGGCCAGCTCGTCGCCCATCGCCTGCTCCAGCGCCCCGAGCTCGGGCTGCGGCCGGTCGGCTACCTCGACAAGGACCCGATGCCCGACGGACGCGCCGAGGCCGGCGGCACCCTGGTGCCCGTGCTCGGCGCGAGCTGGGACCTCGAGCAAGCGATCGAGGATCACGCGGTCGAGCAGGTGATCATCACCTTCTCGACCGCGCCGCACGAGGTCATCCTCGGGCTCATGCGCCGCTGCCGCGCCCTCGGCGTCGAGGTGGCCTTCGTCCCGCGGCTCTTCGAGGAGGTCAACTCGCGCATCGGCATCGAGCACCTCGGCGGAGTGCCGTTCCTCCGGGCCGAGCGCGTCGACCCCAAGGGCTGGCAGTTCGCGATCAAGTACGCGCTGGACCGAGCGGTGGCGGCGCTCGCGCTCCTCGTCCTCGCCCTGCCGCTGCTCGCCGTCGCCGCCGCGGTCAAGCTCACCTCGCCCGGTCCCATCTTCTTCCGCCAGCGGCGGGTCGGCCTCGACGGCCGCGACTTCCACATCCTCAAGTTCCGCACGATGCGCCAGGACGACGGTCCCCCGACCGAGTTCGACGCCGCCTGGGCGGCTCGCCAGCGCGGCGAGGAGATCGCCGAGGAGGAGGACGCTCCGGTCGCGGTCGATCGGCGCACCCCGATCGGGAAGATCCTCCGGCGGACCTCGGTCGACGAGCTCCCCCAGATCATCAACGTGCTCGTGGGCGACATGTCCTTCGTCGGCCCCCGCCCCGAGCGGACGTCGTTCGTGCGCTCCTTCGAGCAGCACGTCTACCGCTACGCCGACCGCCACCGCGTCAAGTCCGGCCTCACCGGCTGGGCCCAGGTGCAGGGCCTCCGCGGCCAAACCTCGCTCACCGACCGGGTCGAGTGGGACAACTGGTACATCGAGAACTGGAGCCTCCGGCTCGACCTCAAGATCCTCCTGATGACCGTCTCGGCCGTGCTCGGCCAGGAGAACGCGGCATGAGCTTCGTCTCTAAACGCCCCGACGTCTCGATCATCGTCATCGCATACGACGTGCGTGACGAGGTCATCGCCTGCTTGGAGAGCATCGAGCGGCACGCCGGCGACGTGAGCTACGAGATCATCCTGGTCGACAACGCCTCCTCCGACGGCCTGGCCGCCGCCGTGGCCGATCGGTTTCCCGAGGTGGAGACGATCGTACTGGCGACAAACGAGGGCTTGCCGGCGCGCAACCACGGCCTGCGTCGCGCGCGCGGCCGGCACCGGATGTTCATCGACAGCGACGCGCTACTCACCTCGGGCGCCTTGCGCGCGATGATCGACGCGCTTGAGAAGGACCCGTCGATCGGGCTCGTCGGACCGCGACTCGTCTATCCGGACGGCTCCCTCCAGCTCTCCACCCGCCGGTTCCCGCCGCTGCTGCTGCCGCTGCTGCGCCGCCCGCCGCTCGCGCGCTTCTTCGAGGACGGACCGACCATTCGCCACCATCTCATGGCCGAGGAGGCGCACGACCGGCCCCGCCGAGTCGAGTACGTCCTCGGCGCCTGCCAGGTGTTCCGCGCCGAGGCCCAGGCCGCCGCAGGAGAGATCGACGAGCGAATCTGGTTCGGCCACGATGACGCGGACTGGTGCTTCTCCATGCGCGAAGCCGGCTGGGAGATCCACTACCTGCCCCGTGCGGTGGTCGTGCACGACTACCGCCGCACGTCGGCGCAGCGCCCGCTCTCCTCCTTCGCTCTGCGCCAGCTCGCCGCCCACGTGCACTTCCAGCAGAAGTGGATGCACGCGCGCGCACGCTTGATCGCCCAGGGGCGCGCGATGGACGCACAGGTCCAGGCGGTCCCGGCTCCCGTCCGCGAGCGCCTGCCGACCGGATGAAGGAGCGTGCCGTGCCGACGTCGAACCGCGACCCCAAGCTCAGCCCCGAGCAACAACTTCGTCCTGCCTCCGACTCCTCTCCTCAAGGTGCCAGCATGTTGAACTCCGAGCAGCTTCTCGCGGTGGTCTGGAAGCGCCGCCTGACGGTAGTCGTGACCTTTCTCCTGACGCTGGCCGCCGTCGCCGCGGTGACGTTCTCGCTGCCCAAGACGTACTCGACCACGTCCTACCTCCTGGTGAATTCGAAGGCGGGCGGCAGCGCGTTCGAGGCGACACAGGTCAACGACGTCATCACGAAGACGTACGCCGAGCTGCTCCAGACCCGCAACACGGCCGACCTCGTAGCGCGCGCGCTCCCGTTCCCGGTCAAGGGAGCGGCGCTGCAGACCGCCGTGACCGTGCAACCGGTCGCTCAGAGCCAGCTGCTCGACATCACCGCCCAGGCAAGCTCGCCGGACAAGGCGCGCACGATCGCCAACACCTACGCCTCACAGTTCATCGCGACCGTCGCAAAGCGGGCGAGCGGCAACAACTCGACCACGGTCAGCCTCGCGGAGCCGGCCGCGCGGATCACGACTCCGACCAGCCCCAAGCCCAAGCTCTACCTTCTCATCGGCGGGCTGCTGGCTCTCGCCGCCGGCGTCTCCTGTGCCCTGGTGCGCCAGCGCCTGGATCAGCGTCTCGTCATCGACGACACGACCACCGAAATCTTCGGACTGCCCGTGATAGGGCGCATACCGGAGCGCTCAAGCTCTCGCATCCGCTCGCGTCGGCGCACCCAGGAGGGCGAGCCCGAACTCTCTTCCGTGCCCGACGAGGCGTTCAGGCTCGTGCTCGCGAACCTCGGCTTCGTCAATCACGGCGAGCGTCCCGCCAGCATCGCGATCGTGAGCGCCGGGCCGGCCGAGGGCAAGACGAGCTGCGCGATCGCCGTGAGCCAGGCCGCCACGGAGCTCGGGGCGCAGGTGGCAGTGATCGACGCCGACCTGCGCAAGCCGGGGTTGACGGAGCGGCTCTCCCCGGGAACTCGTCGGCCGGGCCTCTCCAACTTCCTCGCCCGCTCGACTCCCGCGCCCCTGTCGGACTTCGTCACAGAGTTCCCCGGCTCGAGACTGCGCCTGGTGCCTTCGGGTCCTGTGCCGCCCAATCCTGCGGCGCTGCTCTCGTCGAAGGCGCTGGACGACTTTCATCGTCGCGCGCAGCGGACCTTTGACTTCATCGTCTACGACACGCCGCCTCTGTCGGTGGCGGCCGACGCCTCGCTGCTCGCCGCTCGGGTCGGAGGAGTCGTCCTCGTGCTCGACGCGGGCAAGACTCGCCGCAGCGCGGTGCTGAACGCGGTCGATCAGCTCGAGCGGGCAGAGGTCAACATCCTCGGCATAGTGGTCAACCGCGTCTCGGAGAGCCTCGGAACCTACTACGGGTACGGCGACTCCTACGGTGGCGCGCCGCAGGACGAGCCGGAGCAGGGCATCCTCGTCGAGCGCAACGGCCGAGGTGAGCTTGGTGACTCGCTTCCGGCCATCGAGCGCGTCTAGCGCCGAGAGTAGCCTGATGGTCGCCGCCTTGGGGAACGGCCGGGCACTGGGCCGCTTCGGCGGAGTCGCGGCGCTGCCCGTGGCCGTCGCGGTGGTGCTGGGCGCTCTCTACCCCCTCACGGCAGGCATCAGCCCGATGCTGCTGCCCGCTGCGCTCGCGGCGGTGGCGCTCGCCGCCCTGTCGCTTACCCGGCCCGAGATCGGGATAGCGGCCGCCCTGCTGCTCTTGCCGCTGGGCCGGCTCGGGCTGACGGGCAACCCGCCGTGGCTCCTACCGGCAGTGTGGAGCGCGTGGCTGCTCGCGCTCGCGCTGCGGCCGAGCGTCGCCCAAGAGCGCGCTGAGAAGGCGCGACTCCCGCGCGGCGGCTTGGCCGTTCTCGTCTTTCTCGCCATCGGCTTCGTGGCCTTCGGCGTCGCCACGGATGCGCGGCCGGCCTTCCCCATCCTTCGAACCGACGTCACGGGGATGATGCTCTTCTTCGCCATCGCCCGTCTCGTGCGCACGCGCGCCCATGTCATGTGGACACTCGCCGGCGGTGTGGCCAGCGCCGTCATCATCGCCGGCGCCGCTCTCTTCAACCTATATACGGGCCGGACGGGAGCGGTCGGCTTTCTCACCAGCACGGGGGATCTGGTGAGCCGCCTCACGGTGGGCACCTTCACGCAGCCAAACTCTCTGGGCGGCTTCCTCGTGCTCCTCGCTCCTTTTGCGCTGGGCGCCGCCCTGGCGGCCCGACGCGGTCGGTTCCTTGCCCTGGGATCGCTCGCCATCATCTGCCTCGGCGTCTATGAGACGTTCTCGCGGGGCGCACTGCTCGGGCTGGCGGCCGTGCCGTTCGTCTTCCTGCGCGGGCGGCGACTGCTCGTTGTCGTACCCTTGGCGTGCGTGGCCCTGCTCGTGGTCACGCCGGGGCTCGTCGGCGAGCGCTTTGCGACGGCCAATCAGTCGGGCGGAGACCTCGCTACCCGGCAGGATTTCTGGCATGCGGGGCTGAGCATCTGGCAGGCACATCCCGTCACCGGCGTCGGACTCGGTGGCTTCCCCCAGGCGTACGCCCAGGCACGGCTACCCGGAAAGCAGTTCCTTCCCGACTCGGTATTCCAGCCCCCGCCCCATGCCCACAATCTGCTCATCCAGACCCTCGCCGAAGAGGGAGTGCTGGGCGTCCTGGCGTTGCTCGTCGTGATCGGCGTCGCCGTGCGTATGGCGCTCGCGCTCCGGGGAAGCGACGCGCGGTGGATCCGCGTCGTGGCCTCGGCAATGCTCGCGGCGCTCGTGGCCTTCCTCATCCACAACGTTTTCGACGTGACCTTGATTCAGGAGACCGGCATCGACTTCTGGGCGATGCTCGGTCTGCTCAGCGCCCTCACAGCGATAGCGACGACCCACCGGACCGATGAGCGCGCCGGCTGAGCCCGCCTTTGACGTCTCGGTTTGTGTGGTGAGCTGGAACGCCGCCAACGACCTCGCGCGCTGCCTCTCGACGCTGCGCGGAGCGGCGGAGGACCTGGCGATGCAGGTGATCGTGGTCGACAACGGCTCGACCGACCACACCGCAGCCGTCCTCGCGGGTCATCCCGAGGCAGAGACGATCGTCAACGACCGCAACCCGGGCCTTACCACCGGGCGCAACCAGGCGCTCGCCGCGGTTCGAGGGCGCGCGGTACTCATGCTCGACGCCGACACGATCCCTCATCCGGGCTCGATCGGAACGATGGTCCGCTACCTCGACGAACACCCCCGCGTCGGACTCGTAGGGGCGAAGTTGCTCGAGGTCGACGGGGGCCTCCAACTCTCGTGCCGCACCGTCTCGCCCGCGCTACTGCCGTTCTACCGACGACCGCCACTGTCGCGCCTGCTGGAGCGCCGACGCATGGTGAACCGCCATCTGATGCGGGACTTCGACCACGCCACCGCGCGTCCGGTGGACTGGGTGCTCGGCGCCTGCCAGTGCTACCGCGCCGACTTGCTCCCGCGCATCGGGTCCTACGACACCCGCATCTTCTCGCACGGCGGCGAGGACACGGACTGGTGCCTGCGCGTCTGGCGCGCAGGCTACGAGGTCCACTACGTCCCGGAGGCCGAGGTGGTCCACGCCTACGGGCACTTCACGCGCAAGAACCCGTGGACGAAGCAGTCGCTGCGGGCGCTCACCGACTTCTTCTACGTCCTCTGGAAGCACCGCGAGGTCCGGCGCGGCATCACTTCGCCATGACCGCCCGCACGCTCTTCTTCTACTCCGCGTGGCCGCTCGCCTACCACAACCTCGAGGCCGAGCGAAAGGCCCTCGCCTTGGCTCACGCGGGTTACGACGTCACCTACGTCGCCGGGGTCGGAGTGCGCAACCCGCGCCCCTCGAGCGCCGCAAAGCTCCTCGACCGCGTTTGGCGCAAGTGCGCGCCCTCCTCGCCGGGCAGCGGCGCTTCTCCCACGCCGCTCTTGCGCTCGGCGGCGCTGCTGGTCGCTCCGCCCCGGCAGGCTCGCGCCGTGCGGCGTGCCAACAGCGCGTGGGTCGAGCGACAGCTCCGCAGCGCGCTGCCGCACTGGGAGACGACGGTGGCCTGGGTCCGCTGGCCCACCCCTGAGGTCGTCGATGCGCTCGTGCGGCTGAAGCCGGCCGTCGTCGTCTACGAGTGTGTCGACGCCTACCACATCTCTCCTGGTATCACCGGGCCGTGGGTCGAGATCTTCGAGCGCGCCGAGCGCGAGCTCGTCGAGCTCGCCGACCTGTGCGTGACGCCAAGCGAGCCGCTCGCCGACCGGCTGCGCGCGTGGGGAGCCACGGTGGAGGTGCTCCCTCATGGCGTCGATCTCGATCCCTGGGACGGCCCTGTGCCGCGCCTCCCGGGTCCCACCACCGTCGGCTTCGTTGGCACTCTCGACTACAAGCTTCCGATCCCGCTGCTGCGGGGGACCGCCGAAGCCCTGCCCGACTGGCGCATGCGGCTCATCGGGCCGGTGCAGGAGGGCTTCGACCCCCGACATCTGAGCGACCTTCCCAACGTGAGCGTCGAGCCACCTATCCCCGCCTCGGAGGTCGCCGCCACGATCCAGAGCTTCGACGTGGGCTTCATGCCGTACTTCGACCACCCCGCCTATACCGCATCCTGCCCCCTGAAGAACCTGGAGTACATGGGGATGGGCAAGGCGGCCGTCGCCCGCTGGGCGCCAGCCCTGGAGCCCTACAGCGACCTCCTCTACTTCGCGTCTACTCCCGAGGAATTCGCCCGCGAGCTGAGGCACGCCGTCGCCGAGGACTCGCCCGAGCTCCAGCGTCGCCGCCGCGCGGTGGCCGAACGCAATACGTGGCCGCGGCGCCTCGGCGAGCTCACCGAGCTGGTGGACGGACTCGTCGAAGCCGCCGGCCGGTCGGTCGCGTTGGACGCCGTCTGAAGCGCTCGGCCCGAACAGGCGTCCAGCCCTGTCTCGCCGGTTCAACTTCACCGGAGCGAGACCGATGAAGTAGGCATCCACACAAACGGAATTCGCGGTGCTCGCGGGTTCTCGACAAAGGCACACCCGTCGCGAGGCGGGGTCGCAAAGCCAGGGGTCTCACGTAGACCGCCCAGCCGCCGAAGGAGCCGCCCAACATGCCGCACCGCGTCCGCTCGCGCGTGAGCTTTCTCACGCTCGCTCTTTTCGTCCTCCTGCTCGCCGTGGGAATCCCCTCGGCAAGTGCAGCCGAGCCGGGCGTCGTCCCGGACATCACATGGGGCTCCTCTCGCCCGGAGATCGATCAGGAGATCGCCCTCATGCAGGCGGCCGGGGTCAAGTGGGTACGCACCAACGTGCCGTGGAACGCGATCGAGCCCAACGCCAAGGGCACCTACAACACGACCTACCTGGCGGACATCGACTACGCAATCGCCAAGGCGCGCGGCGCGGGCATGCAGGTCGTCATGCCGGTCTCCGACGGCGTGCCCTACTGGGCCTCCGCCGATCCGCACAAGTCCACGAGCCCGGACGGCTCGCACAACTACGCAAAGACCTACCACCCGACGAACTACGGGGACTACGCCGACTTCTTCCGCGTGGTGGTCAACCGCTACAAGGCCCAAGGAGTGCACGCCTACGAGGTGTGGAACGAGCCGAACCTCGCGCGCTTCTGGCCGTCGGGCGTCAGCGCGGCGGAGTACACCCAGATGCTCAAGGCGGCGTACCCGGCGATCAAGCAGGCCGACCCTTCCTCGACCGTGGTACTCGGCGGCCTCTCCGGCAACGACCGCGCCTACCTCCAGCAGGTCTACGACAACGGCGGTAAGGGCTACTTCGACGCCGCCGGCATCCACGACTATGCGTGGGGCGACCCGACGAAGTGCTGGACCGACTCGACCGGCCACAAGGCCAAGGACGCGTTCTGCGGGATCGAGGAGGTGCGGCAAGTCATGGTGGACCACGGCGACTCGAACAAGTCGATCTGGATCACCGAGATGGGCTGGTCAACGTGCAACAACGCCTCGAGCGACTGCTGGAACTCCGGCGTCACCGAAGCCCAGCAGGCTGACTACACGACCAAGGCCTTCCACGTGCTCGACGAAAAGTACCCGTGGGTGAAGGTTGCGCTGGTTTACAACTTTCGCAACAACTCTTGGCAGCATGACGACGCGAACTCGTGGGAGGCACAGACCGGCATCACAACCAGCAACCTGGCGCCCAAGCCGGCATACGCAGCGTTCAAGGCCTACGCGCTGAGCGGCGGCGCCGCCGTGCCGAGCAACGGAGCGGCCGCGAGCACCGGCTCGGCGCCCGCGCCTGGCACCAAGGTTGCGCCGAGCACGCCGGCGGTCCACGGCTCAGCGCACGTCACGCGCCGGAGCCCCCGTCGCGCGCGACGTGCGTCGATCTCGCTCAGAAGGATCTCGCGAATCTCTGCCGCCGGCGCGAACGCACGGCTGCGCCATTCGATCCGTTTCGCATGCCTGATCCGCGGGGTGCCGCGCCTCACCGCCCGGCAAGTGGTCTTGCGCCTCCAGCGCTACAGCGCGGCGACACACCGCTGGACCACTTCGACGCTTCGCGTCGTGCGGTTGGGCATTCGCGGAGAGTTCGTCGTGCCCTTTCAGCTGGCGGGTGGGCGCTGGCGCGTACGAGCCGAGTACCGCAGTGCGGCCCCCGGCTTCCTCCCGGTCCGCTCGAACTTCCGCGAGCTCCTCGTTCGCACGTAGGCGTGATCCTCTTATCCGCCGCGTCGAGACGCGACGGCACCGCGGAGGAGTTCGAGATCCCGCCGGCCAACCACGCGCGTAAGCAGCGCGGCGGCAGCGTAGGCGGCAAGCGCCGCCGCAGCGCACACGACGAGCGGAAGCGCCCGGCCGAGGACCGCGACGATCGCCAGCACCCCGAGCGCACCGACGAGACCGAGGTAGGGCAGGCGCGGCCAGGGCACGATGTGGCCGCGCAACGCGAGTCCGCCCAGGATGGCGGAGATGACGACCTCCGTCCCGACGGTCGCGGCGGCGGCGCCCCCGATGCCGAACGTCGGAATCGCCCACAGGTTGAGCCCGACGTTCATGACCACCCCGGCGGCCGAGGCCCGCGTGAGCCAATCCTCACGACGAGCCGCGCGCAGAACCGCGGTGATCAGGCTGTTGAACGCGGCGAGCGGTCCGGTCCACGCGAGGATGGCCAGCGACGTCGCCGCGGGCGCGTACTCAGGGCCGGAGACCTGAACGATTATCGGCCGGCCCAGAAGGCAGACGACCAGAGAGAGCGGCAGGGCGACGACGAGCACCGCCCTCATGCCCTCATGCCAGGAGGACTCGAACACCGCCGGGTCGGACTCTCGGGTGCGGGCGAAAACGGGCACAAGTGCGCTGGAGATGATCCAGGGCAGGGTTCCCAGGCCGAGCATGAGCGTGTACGCGGCCGTGTAGAGCCCCACGGACTTGGAGCCCTCGATCCACTGCACGAGCACCGCATCCGCCCGGGTGTAGATCACGGTGAGCACGGCGATCGATCCGATCGCTGAGACCGTGTGCCAGTGCACGGTGCCGGTAGCCGGGCCGCGGAGGATCGTCACACCGGTCAGGCTCTGTCGCAGACGTACCCCCGCGAAGACGAGCTGCAGGACGCTGACCGCAAGGAGCCAGATCAGCGCGGGAAGCAGGCGCCCCGTGGCCAGGACGAGGACGATGCCTCCGACGGCCCGCGCGAACGCCGTGAGCGTGGTGAGCCACGCCTCCAGGCCCATTCGCTCGCGACCGCGGAAGTAACCGAAGACGAACAGCGAGATGCCGTCGACAAGCGACGCGAAGACCACGATGAGGACGACCGCGACCAGCTCGCCGTTCGAGCTGAACAGCGCGGCGAGCGCTCCGACAGCCGCGATCGAGGCCAGCGTCAGCACGAGCTTGACTCGCAGCATGACCCGGAGTGCCGCCTCCGCGGACTCGCGCGCCTGGGCCACCTCGCGGATCACGTAAGGCGTCAGTCCGATGTCGGCGACCGGAAGGAGGACGATCCCAAGGGCGCTCGCAAACCCGTAGCGCCCGTACTGCGTGGCCCCCAGTTCGCGCTGCATGACTATCGCGAGGGCGTACATCGCCAGGCGCGCGAGGATCGTCGCCGCCGCCAGGACGTAGGCGTTGCGCGCGGTGTTCGCTGCCGTGCCGTCCGGAGCACCCTCAGCCGCCCCGACGGGCTCGGGCGGAGATCCACCCGCACCGGCCGCGCCCGCCGCGAGGCCATCGGGCGTCGAGAGGGCGTTCGCCGGCCGCGGAGCCCCGTCGCCGGCTGGCCGAATCGCACGAGTCACAGGCGCGGGGGATTGTCGCAGAGGAACCCGGCGGCCCCGAAGGCTTTCGGCGGCGGCCCTAGACTCACCGTCTCCGTGACGTCGCCCGCGCATGACAAGCAATCGAGAAGCGCTCGTAGCGCCATCCCGCTTCCTGCCGCCGGTGGCTCCTCGTGAATCGGCCGAAGGAGCCCGGGAATGGTGTTATGCGAGGCATCGACACCTCGACTCCGGCTGTCGTCCTGGGGGTCCACGACCACAACGGGCTCTCCCAGGTGCGCACGCTCGGGCGCCTCGGCGTTTCCGTCCACATCACGCACACTCCCGGGCGGACGCCGGCGACCTACTCTCGCTACATCCGCCGGCGCTTCGAGTGGGACATCGACGCGGCCGGCGCGGAGCGCACGGTGGCCTTCCTCCTTGAGGAGGTGGCACCTAGCGTCGGTGTCCCGGCGGTGCTTCTGCCCAGCGAGGACGGCAGCGCGATCATCATCGCCGAGTACGGCGACGTGCTGCGCGAGCGCTTCCTCATCCCCGATCAGGACCCGTCCCTGACCCGCTCGCTGGTCGACAAGCGTGAGCTTCACGAGCTCTGCCGCCGCACCGGAACCCCGAGTCCGGAGACCGTCGTGCCGGGCACGCCGGCCGAAATCGAGGCCTTCGCCCGCAGTGCCACCTACCCGGTCGTCATCAAGGCCAAGGACGGCTGGCGGCTGCGTCACACCGGCGACATCGTCACCTTCATCGCCCGTGACGTCGACGAGCTCCTGCACAACTACGGGCGCATGGGACTGGAGGGCGACCTGAACGTCATCCTCCAGGAGTACATCCCGGGCAGCGCGAACTCGGTGTGGATCTTTCACGGCTACTCCAACGCGGCGGGCGAGCTGATCGTTGGGCTCGTAGGAAACAAGCTCCGCGAGTTTCCGGTGGACACCGGGCTGACGAGCTTCGCGGTCAACCGTCCCAACGAGGCGGTCCGCGCCGCCGCCACCTCCTTCGTGCAAGGGGTGGGCTACCGCGGGATCATCGACCTCGACTTTCGCTTCGACGCCCGCGACGGCTCCTACAAGCCGATCGACTTCAACCCGCGCCCGGGGGCCAACTTCCGGCTGTTCGTCGATGACCAGGGGATCGATGTCGTACGAGCGGCCTATCTGGATCTGACCGGTCAGCCCGTGCCCGCGGGCCGCCAGCGCGTGGGTCGCAAGTGGATGCTCGAGAACTGGGACCTCGCGGCGTCGCGCAAGTACATCGCCACTGGGCGCCTGAGCGTGCGCGCGTGGCTGAGATCGCTGCGCGGCCTCGAGGAGGTGGCGTGGGCGGCCACCGACGACCCCGTTCCTTTCCTAATGATGGTGCGTGATTTCCTCGCCGTGGTCGGTAGGGTCGCCGCTGGCCGCGTGCGCTCCTAGGCAGCTATCGCGGGGAGCGGAAGCCGGGCGCGCTCCCCGCCGATGATCAGATCGCCCGCCAGAAACCGGGCGCTCCTCGGGTCGCGGAGCGCTTCCCGAGGCGGATAGGGCGTCCGCCCGTAGCCGTAGGGCAGGTAGAGGCGAACGCGGCAGCCGAGGTAGCGCAGGTGGCGCAGCACGCGGCGCAGCGGAAAGCCGTAGAGCAGCTCGAGCTCACACGGAGTTCGGCGCGCGCGGAGTCGTGCGATCGCCTCGCGCGCCAGGTCTGCCTCGTGCGTGGCGACGGAGACAAAGGGCGCCCGGCCCGCCAAGCCGTCGACCAGCGCGAGGAATCCCTTCCGGGGATCGGCGTGGGGATGCGCAGGATCAGGGTATTGGCCCTTGACGACGCGGACGTGCAGTTCGCGCTCGATCGCCCACTCGAGGTCGCGAGCGCTCCGCGGCCAGCGTCCGGCGAGCGCACACCCGAGCTGCACGGACGCGCCGAGCGCGGCGTCGACCATCGTGCGCACGCCGTCGGACTCGTCCGACTCCAGGGCGTCGAAGAACACCGAAGCGCGACTCTCTTCGGCGCACTTCAGCAGGGGACCCAGAGAGCCCGGCTCGAATCCGAGCTGCGAAGCCTTGACCGCGAGGCGAACGTCGCCGCCGCGCCCGGCGAGCGCGGTGAGGGCGGCGAGGTACCCGTCGGCCACCTGGCTCGGCGTCTCGTGCGGGCGGGGCCAGTAGCAGGCTTCGACGCCGTAGCCGCGTTCGGCGGCCCGGCCATGAAAGCGAACGAGGTCCGGGACGGCGGGACCAACGACGTATGAATTCCCCGCGCGAGCGCCTGCCGCACGGGTGAGGGAGCGCCCCGCCTCCCTCACCTTTGCTCGCGCATCTTTCTGCGAGCCGCTCCGAGGCCGTCTGCGGCGGCCACTGGGAGTGAGCGCCAGCCGCGGGGATAGGCGCGAAGCGTCACGCACTCGCGCACCTTGTCCGTCCACACCTCGGTCCAGGGGGCGACGCTGCCCAGAAACTCGTAGGAGTGCAGCCCGCGCTCGGCCGCGTGGCGGAGCGTGTGAAGCGTGAGTAGCTGCCCTGGCGAGGCGCGGGAGAAGGTCTCGTCGTAACCGATCTTCAACAGCCAAAACCGGCCACCGCTCTCTGCGGCGAGCTGCATCGCCGCGGGGCGGCCGTCGATGCGCAGAAAGCAGATCCGAAGGATGCCCTCCCGAGCTGCGGCGACCACCCATTCGCGATAGAACGCTCGCTTCTTCTCGTCGCGAGCGATCGCGGTGCCCTCCGCGCCTTTCCAGCTCGCCGCCTCGACCGCCACGGCCTCCTCGAAGAGGGAGAGCGCATGGGTCATATCCACCGAGACGACATCCATCTCGACTGCACCGAGCGCCTCCGCACGGCGGTGTGCGCGCCGGAGATCCGAGCGGCGACGGGAAGAGAAGTGCCTCTCGGGCTCCACCCAGGTGTCGTCGAGCTCGATGTAGGGGCAGGCCATCGCACGCCGAGTGCTCACCGCGACGGCCGAGAGCTCGGCCCAGAGACCCGACCACCGGCGACTCGGCGGGGACGCGCCAGAGGAACAGCGGATGCCCGAGCTCGCGCAACGCCCGGGCAAGCTGCTCGAGGGCGGCAGGGTCGCGGTAGAGAAAATCTGTGGGCTCGTAGATCTGGTGCAGACCGAGCAGCTCCAAGCGCGCCCGCGCGCCGCCGCGACGGGCGAGCGGGGCGAGCGCAACGATCTCCGAGCCCTCCTCCACCACCACCACCGAGAGGGGGCGAGTCGCTCCATGCGCGGCCGCAGAGGCAACCGCCCATGAGTGCAGACCGACGGGGTTGCCGGAACGCTGACCGAGCCGGTTCCACTGCGTCGCAATCGCTTCCGTTGAGGTGAGGTCGGTGATGACCCTCGTCGTCGGCTGGGCGGCTGAACGCCCGCTCTGCGATCCCGATCGCCGCTCTTCCGTCAGCATTCGCCTTGAATACCACATTGGCCGGCTGCAACCGGGCGCTCAACCGACGCCGCCTTTCGGCCGATGAGGGCACGATGCCCCTCGCCGAAACGGCCCCGCGATGACTTCCCTCCCTCGGCGCTCGTCGTGGTCCGCGTCATCGTGGTACCGACCCCTCAACGGCTACGTCAGCTCCGGGACCGTCCTGTTCGTGGCCGCCTGCGCCCTTCTGGGAAGCGGCTGCCGCCCCGGCCGGGCGGCGAGCGCGGAGCAGACGACGAGCAAATCCGCCCTTATGGACTTCGCCCCCCCGCGACATCCGGGTGTGCTCTTCTGGCCCACGCCGACGAACCGGGTCGATCCTCGGTTCGTGCAGTTCGGCAAGAGCCCCGACTGCGGCTGCGCGAGCACGAAGCGCCTGGGAATCAGCGTCCTCCTGCCCAGGGGATATGACGGCCGGCGCCGCTTCCCCGTTCTCTACCTGCTCCACGGCGCGGGCGAGGCGCACGACACCTTCTTGACCCATCCCACGCCACGGAACGGCGAGCTCGGCGGCGACATACGCCGGCTGGCGCGGAGCTATCCGGCGATCATCGTCATGCTCGAAGGAAGCGCCTTCGGGTGGTACTCGAACTGGTGGAACGGAGGCCGGCTCGGAGCGCCTGCGTGGGAGAGTTACCACCTCGATGAGGTCCTCCCGCTCGTCGAGCGTCGTCTGCGCGTTCGTCCCGGTCGACGGTGGCACGCGATTGCGGGCTGGTCGATGGGCGGGATGGGCGCGCTCTTCTACGCTTCTCAGCGACCTGACTACTTCGGGGCCGCCGAGTCACTCTCGGGCCGCATCTCGATTCGCCTGCACTCGTTCCAGAGGTCGCTGGCTCGAGATGATCCTCGTCGCACCTACATCTGGGGAGACCCGCTTCGCCAGAATTTCTACTGGGCCGGGCACGATCCGACCGCCCTCGTGCCCAACCTGCGCGCGACTCGCGTCTACGTCAGGGTGGGCGACGGGCGCGGCGCGGGGGCGGCGCGCGATAGTCCCGAGGCGCAAACCGAGCAGGGGCTGCTGAGGGAGGCGCGGTCCTTCACGGCGGTCGCGCGCCGCGCCGGGGTGCCGGCGACCATGCAGGTGGTCAAGGGCATCCACAACGGCCTCAACGAGCGCGGGGGACTGGCCGACGCCCTGAGCCGGCTCTCCTTCGGACCGGTTCCGCCCTCACCGACCACCTGGACATACCGGACGGTCGCCCGGCGGGGTGAGGCCTGGGGCGTCCGCTTCCGGTTCCCGCGCCAGCCGCACCGGCTCGTCACGATCCGGCGTCGAGCCGGCCGGCTCCTCGTTGACGGCAGCGGCTTCGCGGAGCTCGGACTCCCCGGTCGACCGCCGGTCACCGTTCGCTTGCCGCTCTCGGAGCCCCTCTTCGAGCCGCGATAGAGTCCTGCTCGGCGTTGGTCCCCCTCGGAGCATCGCACGACCGGCGCCGTCGAGGCGCCAAACCGTTCAGAATGGGCGCATCAGGAATCGTGTTGTCGGCACGTTCCGTGGGGCAGATGCACCGAGTCCCTTCGGTGGCCGGCCGGCAATCGACTCAAGTTACGGAAGAGATCTCATGTCAGGACGACACTCAGCGCCGCTGCACCAGCCCGAGCGCCGACGAGCCGACGTAGCGGGCGGCGCCCCGGAGACGACCCTCCTCACCGCCGGGGCACTCGAGGCGTACGGCAAGCGCAACGATGCCCGCGGCACGCGTGGTCGCACCGCGCTGCGGCGCATGCTCGCCACCGCGGACGCCGCCGCCGCGACTACGACCGGCGTACTCGCCGGCTCGATCGCCGGGCTCTCGCAGATCCAGCTGCTGATCTTCACCGTCGTCGTGGGGCTGGGCTGGCCGCTGTTCGCGTTCCTCTTCGGCCTCTACGCCACGGATGATCCTCCCTCCTGGACGAGCGGGGTGCCCGAGGCCAAGCGCATCGTCATCGTCGCCGTGCTCCTCTCCTGGCCGCTGTGGGGGCTCGCGAAGGCGCTCGGCGCGGGCCACCCCGCGGCCGGGGCGCTCGCGGCCATCGCCTTCTTCGCGGTCCTCAGCGCGAGCACACGCGGGGCGGCGCGCTCCGCGGCCAACCGGATGACCCCGCTGCGGCAGCGGACGCTGATCCTGGGCACCGGGCACGTTGCCAGCCAGGTCATCAAGAAGCTCCAGAACCAGCCCGAGCTCGGCCTGCACCCGGTCGGAGTCGTGGACGACGACCCGCATCCCGAGGTCGCGTCGGGCCTCCCCCACCTCGGCCGTCGAGAGGATCTGGCCGAGATCCTGAGCCACAACGAGGTCGACCGGGTGATCGTCGCCTTCTCGCGGGCCACCCATGCGCAGCTTCTCTCCTGCATGCGGGTGTGCTGGGACAAGGGCGTGGCGATCGACGTGATCCCCCGGCTCTTCGAGCTCCTCGACGGCGCGCGCCGGATCGACCGGCTCGGCGGCATCCCCGTCCTCTCGATCGACACCCCCAACCTGGGACGCCCGGCCCGCGGAGCCAAGCGCCTGCTCGACGTCCTGGTCGCCGGATCGGCGCTCGTCCTGCTCGCTCCCTTCGCGCTGCTGCTCGCACTGGCGATCAAGATCGACTCCCGTGGGCCGGTGCTCTTCGGCCAGATCCGCGCCGGCCGCGACGGCGAGCCGTTCACGCTCTTCAAGTTGCGCTCGATGCACACGGGGGCCGACCGCCTCAAGGCCGAGCTCTCCTCGCTCAACGACGTCGAGGACGGCGTCATGTTCAAGATCCGCGACGACCCGCGCTTCACGCGCCTGGGGCGCATCCTGCGCCGCTCTTCGCTCGATGAGCTCCCCCAGCTCTGGAACGTCCTGCGCGGGCACATGAGCCTCGTGGGACCCCGCCCGCTCGTGCTCCCCGAGAACGCCGCCCTGGACGAGCCCTGGCACGCCCGACGGCTCGACCTGCGCCCGGGAATGACCGGTCCGTGGCAAGTCTACGGTCGCTCGAACATCCCGTTCGAGGACATGCTGCGACTCGACTACCAGTACGTGGCGGGCTGGTCCCTGTCGCGGGACGTGGAGATCCTGCTCTCCACCATCCCGGCCGTGCTCTCCGGTCGCGGCGCCTACTGATCGGCGGAAGCGCGGGGCGGGGCGCCGAGAGCCGCCCGCCGACCCTTGAATCCACGACCGGCTCGGGGCGTCGCCGGAGCCTCCTCCTCGCGCCCATAGACGTAGTCCGAGGCGCGGAAGGTCGCGTCGCGGTTGATGACCGCGCCGAGGAGCCGCGCCCCCATCGACTCGAGCTGGCGACGGGCCAGGCGCAACCGGTGGTCGGTCGAGATCTTCAGATCGGCCACGAGGATCACGCCGTCGACGCGGGCGGCGAGGACGGCCGCGTCGGCGCCCACGTCGAGCGGAGGACAGTCGAGGATGACGAGGTCGGCGTAGCCGTGAAGCGCGTCGACGAGCTCGCGTCCCCGGCTCGACTCGAGCATCCCCGACAGGCTCGGAGGCCGCGGGCCCGCGGCGATGATGCGGACGTTGGGCGAGCGGGTGGGGCGGATGACGTCGGCGAGGCTGACCGCGCCCGCCAGGTAACTCGTCAGACCGCGTCGGTCCCCGTCGACGCCGTCGAGCTCGCCGAGCTGCTCGCGCAGCGCGGGGCGGTGCACGTCCGCCTCGACCACGAGCACGTTCAGCCCGGTCTCCACGGTGGCCATCGCAAGGTTGAACGCCGTGGTGGTCTTGCCCTCGCCCTCCGAGGAGCTCGTCACCGCGAGGGAGCGCAAGCGCGCGTCACCGGTCGCGTAGCGGACCGAGGTGCGCAGCAGGCGAAAGCCCTCGTCGAAGGCCAGGGCCGACGCCGGGTCCTGGGCGCGGCGCGGGACGCGCGCGAGCACCGGCACCCCCAGCCGCTCCTCGGCCTCCTCGGGTGAGCGCAGACGCGCGTCGAGCCGGTCGCGCAGGAGGGCGAGGCCCACGCCAGCGGCAAGGCCGATGAGCGCCGCGAGCACCGTGTAGAGCAGCGGACGCGGGCGTGTGGGCACCCGCGGCAGCGCGGCCGCATCGGCCACGGTGACCCCCGCCTTGGTGGTCGAGGCCAGTCGCGTGCGCGCATAGTCCTCAAAGACGGTCGCGTACGCGCCCGCCAGCTTCTGCGCGAGCGCGGGGGAGCTGGCCTCGGCGGTGACCTTGAGGAGCTGCGTCTGGGCGACCGGCTCGAAGGAGACGCTGCTGCGGATCTTCGCGACGCTGAGGCCGCCGCCGACCTGGGGCGCCACTAGAGCGGCGAAGTTCTCCCCCGACATGATGTCGGCGTAGGTACGGGCGGTGACCTGGGCCGCCTGGGCGGCGTCGAAGGACTGCCGGTCGGCGGTCTGCACCACGAGCAGGGTGGAGGAGGCGGTGTAGACCTTCGGAAGCTGAGTGGAGAGGGCGCCCGCGACGGCCGCGAACACGAGCACGGTGGCCAGGACGATCCAGCGCCGGCGCCAGATCCGGGTCAGAGGCGTCTCGTCTCGCATCTCGTCAGTCTAGATCGGCGTTCGGGCGAGGCGCCTCAAGCGTGCAGAGGCGCCGTGGCGCTCAGCGAACGGTGGCGCGGGCCATGCGCACGAGCCGCCGGACGGCACGGGCCGAGCGGTGGCCCATGATCGCCTCGTACCGGTCATCGCGCTTGAGGCGCAGCTCGAGCAGGTTCGCGCCGTTGTACATGTCCTGCCTGGGAAGGTCGAGGGGGCGAGACCACGATCCGCGGCCCTGGGTCCGGCACGCCGCCCGGAAGCCCGCGGCGCCCGCCGCCGCCACCACCGCGGGGTTGGCCTCGCCGTAGGGGTACGCCAGGAGGTCGACGGTGGTCCCCAGAAGCGTCTCGAGGTGCGCGCGACCCTCGCGGAGCTCAGCCGCCGCCCGGTCCGGCGGGAGGGCCGTGAGGTCGGGATGGGTCGCGGTATGCGCTCCGATCTCCACGCCGGCCCGATGGAGCTCGCACAGCTCCCCCTCGGTCATGACGCGGGTCCACGGCGCGTCGGGATGGCGCTGACCGAGCCAGCCCGAGACGGGGAACACGGTGGCGGGCGCCGCGAGCTCGCCCAGAAGCGGCACGAGCGTGTCGAGGTTGTCGACCAGGCCGTCGTCGAAGGTCAGCGCGGCGGCGCCGACCCCCTCTCCCGCGGAGAGCCGATCCACGAAGGGCCCGAACGCCAGCAGCTCATAGCCCCACGCCCGGAGACGGTCAACCTGGCGACGGAAGTCCTGAGGGCGGACGAAGAGGCCGTGCCGGTCGCGCCGCACCGGCACGTCGGCCACGCCGTGATAGGTGAGCGCGAGGGGAGGTAGGTCCGCCGCGCGCGTAGAGTTCTTTGCCGTGATGGCCCGCTCGCTTCGTAGCGCTTGGCTTCCGCCGGCAGTCGCTCTCGCCGCGGCGGTGCTGGGCGCGGCAGCGTACACGCTGATCGCCTACCGCTTTTCGCCCATCGTTGCCCTGGCCGTGCCGTTCGGCTTGGCGGCTGTCGCCGCGATCTTCTGGAATCCCACGCTGGGGATCTACGTGTCCCTGCTCGCCGTTCCGCTCGAGTTTCTGCGCTTCCGCGCCGGAGGCGCGGCGAAATTGAGCCCGGCGGAGATCGTCCTGTTGTTGAGCGGAGCCTCGGCGGTCGGACACATGCTCCTCTCTGCCGAGAGGCGCCGGCTAGGCGCCCCTCATGTCGCTTTCGGGGCTCTGCTGGCCGTGGTCGCGGCGGGGGTGGTCTTTGCCGAGAAGCCATCCACGGTGGCCAAGTCGGTCGTCATGTGGTCGATGCTCCTCGCCCTCTCGGTCTGGGTCGCCTCGGCCGATCGGCGTGAGCTTCGAACGCTGCTTGCGGTGATCGGGGGGGTCGGAGGCATCGTGGGTCTCATCGCCGTCCTGCACGGCGGATCGCAGGAGCTCGTCGCCGGCGGAAGCGTCGTGACCAACCGCGCCCAGGCCGGGTTCGACCAGCCGAACCTGCTCGCCTTCTTCCTCGTCCTCGCGCTGCCGGTCGCCCTGGTGACCGGGATGCGCGGGGCCGCGCTCGTGAGACTTCCGCTCCTCCTCGCCACCGGCCTGGCCTTCGCCGGGCTGCTGCTCACGCTCTCCCGGGGCGGGATCATCGGGACGGCGGTCGCGCTGGTCGTGCTGCTGCTCTGGACCGCCTTCCGCCGAGTGTTCGCCGGTTTGCTCGTCCTGCTCGTGATCTTCGCCGCGCTCAACGCCAACCCACTCGCGAAGTCGACCGAAGTGAGCGTGGTTCAGCAGCGACTGGCCACGATCGTCGGTGGTCAGGAGACCACCACGAACCCGCGCATAGGGATCTGGAAGAAGACTCCGAGCATCGTGGCGGACCACTTCGTCCTCGGAGTCGGCGTGGGCGACTATTCCGTCGTCGCACCCCGCTATGGGCTCGTGGCCCTGGACGGATCGCCCTACGAGCACGCACACAACCTGTTCCTGACTTTTGCCGCGGAGACCGGCCTGGTGGGACTCGCCGCGTTCGTCTGGTTCGTCGTCGCCGTGGCGCGCACCGCCCTGTCAACTCTTGGCCGCCGGACAGCCTCCGACTTTCCGCTCGCCCTGGGCCTCGTAGCCGCCCTGACCGGCTTGCTCGCGACCGGAATGACGGACTATCCCCTGCGGGCCAACGTGGTGATGGCCCTGATCATGCTCGAGGTAGGGGCGCTCGTGGGCTACGCGCGCGTGATGAGGGCCGGCGACCCCCGGGCGCCGGTGGAGCGGGCCGTCTTTCCCGCGCTCACCCCACCAACACCGCGGCGACCGAATACCGCGCCGACCGGCTGAGGCGGCCGAGTCGACGAAGGAACCGTCCGGTCACGGTCGCGCGGGCGTGCAGGTGACGCCGGAATCGGATCTCGGCTCCGTGGCTCCACCGGACCCCCGAGAAGGTGATGCGCAGGAGCGCATGCGCAGGAGCCCGGCCGGCCACCCACTCGCGCCCACGGACGCGAAAGGCCCGAACACGGACGCTCGCACCAATGGCGAAGGCGCTCTTCCTCGCCCGGCGCCTCCCCGCGCCGCTTCGGCGCGAGGACCGCGGAGGGGCAGGCGGGGAGGCCGCGGGCGCCGGGGCAACTGAGCTCGCCGCTGAGGTGAACATGGCCTTGAGGGCGTTGTAGGCGGGCTTAGGCGTGTAGTCGCGCTTGATGAGCCCGTAGTTCGGCTCGATGCCCACCGGGTCGGTGCCCTTGTCGCGCAGGTTGTAGACGATGCCCGCCTTCACGTAGGGCAGGGTGGTGAGTATCTGGAACGCCTTCGGGGCGTAGGCGGCCTGCCGCGCCTGGGTGACGCACGAGGTCGAGCCGCCCGCGCACGTGGACCAGCCGAACTCGGTGGCCCAGATCGGCGATGTGTCGCCATGAGCCAGTTGTACTCGGCGCACGAGCTGCATGCCCGGCAGGAACGCGTAATGCGCGTCCGGGTATGTCGCCGCCGGATCCCGCTCCGCGCTGTAGGGATGGATCGAGATGCCGTCGTAGAATCCCTTGATTCCGTGGTCGTAGAGTCTGTTCAAGAAGGGAGCGTCGGCCAGCGAGAGGGCACCGGCGAGCACGGGGACGCTTCCATTGCCCTGCTTGGCGCCGACGTAGCCAGCCTTGACCAACTCGGCGTAAGCGGCAGCCGGGTCGCTCGCCGTGAAGAACCCGGAGAGGTTCGGTTCGTTCCACAGCTCGAGGGCGGCGAGCTGGCCCGCGTACCGGGCGGTCATCCAGCGTGCGATGTCGCCGAAATCAGCCGATTTGCTCGGCGGGTACTGGCCGACGCCGCGGTCCCACCACCCGTCCGAGCAGCCCTGCTTGAGGCTCTCCGGGGCCGAGGAGGCCCAGCACGGCGTGAGCATGACGGTGGCGATCACCTTGAGCCCGCGCGCGGAGGCGCCGGCCATGAAGCGGTCGAGCTTCTCCACGTACCACTGGGAGTAGACGCCCTTGCCGCCCTGCTCGAGGGTCTGCCAGCCCACGTCGACGCGGACGACGTTGGCTCCCATGTCCCGGGTCATGTCGAGCTGGCGATCCATGTCCGCGTTGGATGAGTCGCCCCACAGGGAGTGAAGCTGCACCCCGCGGTAGTCGGTCGCGGAGGCTGAGCCGACGCCGACGGCCAGGGTGGCCACGAGCGTGGTGGTCAAGGTGCACAGCAGGGAAAGAACGCGGGGAAGGCGAGGCATGCGGAGGGCTCCGGAGTTCGGTGCCGCCCATCCCGTGCTGCTCCTCGGTAACCCGGCCGACCTCACGAAGGAGGTCCCGTTGGCTTTGCGTCCCCGCCTTACGACGGGTTTGCCCTTTCGGGAGGGGGCGTTTGTTTTCGGGTTCGCCCTCCCTTCGGCGCACCACTGCGTCCGCTGCACTTCGGCGCAGGACTACTGGACGTTCGGTCGAGGCGGCCCGCGCGGCCGCGCGCTCGCTGCTACCGAACGAAAGCGCGGTCGAGGATGCCGGCGGTGTCCTTCATCTCGAAGACCTCGCGTAGGTATTCATCGACCTCATCGCGGCTCGCGCCGCGCACGGCCATTTGCATGGCGACGAGATGAGCGGCGTCGGCGGCCGAGGTCTCTCCGGCGGACGCGCCGACGATCTCCGGCTCCGACCCGGCGGCCGCAGGCGTGGCCCGCTCGCCGAGTTCCGCCGCCAGGCGGTCAAGCTGCCGGTTGGTCTCCTGCACCCAGTCGAGGAGATTCTCGCTGACGTCGGCGAGCTCCCGCAGACGCGCAGCGGCGAGTTCGTTGACGCGGCCTCGCCACTCCTGGAGGTAGCGGGTCGCGGACTCTTCGGCGCCGTCGGGCAACCCTCGCTTCGGCGCTTGATCCGCCGGCGGCTCGCCGGCAGCGGGTGAATGATCGTTCTTTCCCATTCTGGCCAGCCCTCAGCTGGCGCCGAGTCTAGCCCCGCCCGGCGCGTAGCATCTCACGCCGTGGCCGGCGACGACCCGGGGACTCCGGAACCAGCAGCGCAGTCGAGTTCAGTGCTGAGCCGCTCGGAGGAGGCCGAGGCACCCTCTCGCGGGCCGGCGCGCGTCGCCTTCCTGTCCTCACACGCCCAGCTCGGTGGCTCCGAGCGTTACTTGGAGCTCCTTCTCGATCACCTGGGTGAGGACTGGGTGCACCGGATCCTTGCGCTCACGGATGGGCCGTTCGTCGCGCGCCTGCGCTCGGCCGGGCACTCGGTCGACATTCTCGAGACCCCGGCGCGACTCGGGATGATCCCGGTCGCCTGGCGCCTGCGGCGCGCGATGCTCGCCGACCCTCCCGACGTCGTGCACGCCAACGGCATCAAGGCCGCCCTGCTCGCCGGACACGCGCTCGTCGGAACGGGTATCCCCGTGGTCTGGGTGAAACACGACCTGTACTGGGACGGGCGGCTGGCGAAGATCGTCGCGGCTCGGTGCCGACGGGTGATCTCGGTGAGCTCGGCGGCGGGGCTGACCTTTGGCGGCCGCCTGGGCGATCGTCTCGCAGTCGTTCCCAATGCCCTCCCCCCCATGGCGGTCGACCGCGCTGCCGGACGTGCACTGGCCCTCGAGCTCGCCGGGGCGAGCGACGCCGAGGTGGTGGTCCTCGCCGGTCGCCTGCACCGCGCCAAGGGACAACACGAGGCCGTCGAGCTGGCTGCCGAGCTGCGCTCCGAGCGCCCACGGCTGCGCTGGCTGCTCGTCGGCGACGAGGATCGCTACACGCCGAGCTATGCCGCCGAGCTGCACGCTCGCGTGGCCGAGCTCGGGCTCCGGGACACGGTGCGCTTCACCGGCTACCGGGCGGACCTCCTCGAGATCCTGAGTGGCTGCGACGCGGCGATCGTCCCCAGCGGTCCGGACGAGCGGGGCATGGGTCGGGAGGGCTTCGGCCTCGTCGCCCTGGAGGCGATGGCGGTAGGCACGCCGGTGGTCGGCTACGCCGACGGAGGCGTGCCTGAGGTGCTCGGTCCCTGTGGCCTGCTGCCGGCGCCCGGCGACCGCACCGAGCTGGGTCGCGCCCTCGTACGCGTCCTCGAGGATCGGCCTCTCCGCGACCGCCTGGCCTCCTGCGGTCGCACACGGGTCGCGGAGCGCTTCGCGCTGAGCGCGCTCGTGGCCACGATGCGCGGTCACTACGCCGACGTGGCCGCGGCACCGGTCGCGTGACGCCGAACGCACCCTCGCCACGGGCCCTGCGCGTCCTGGTCGACGCGGCGATCCTGAAGCCCGACCTCATGGGCATCCGCACCTACATCGTCGGGATGCTCTCGGGCCTCGCACGCCAGGCCGACGTCGAGGTGGTCGTGGCGACCAGTCGACCGGAGGACCTCGAGGGAGCGGGTGAGCTCGAGGTGGTGACGCTGCCGTCCGGTGTGCAGGACTTCCGCCGGCGGGCCGTCTGGCGTGAGCGCTTCCTCGACGGCCTCATCTCCCGCACGCGCGCCGACATCGTCCTCGCGCCGGTGCCCGAGCTCCCGTTCCGGCGACTGCGAGTGCCGGCGATCATCGTGGTCCACGACGTCACCCAGATCCTGGCTCCGGCGCTGATGGGGCGACTGCGGTGGCTGCGCGCCACGCTCGACCTGCCGCGCGCGACCTCGGCGGCGTCGGCCGTCGTCTGCGTGAGCCACGCCACGCTCGCGATGCTGCACTCGACGGTCGGCGTCGATCCGACGCGATGCGTGGTCATCCCCGAGGGGCCGCAGCTCCTCCTCGGGACCGACCACGACGAGGGATCCCTCGAGACGGAGCCGTTCTTTCTCTACGCCGGGACACTGCTGCGACACAAGAACCTTCCCACGCTCCTGCGGGCCTTCGCCCTCACCGACCCAGCCATCCCGGCGCGCCTGGTGATGGTCGGCCCGGCGAGCGATCCCGAGCTCGGCGAGCTCCACCGGCTGCGCGAGGAGCTCGGGCTGGGCGACCGCATCGTCCACCGCGGGCTCGTCTCGACCGAGGAGCTGGGCCGGCTCTACGCGGACGCCGTCGCGGTGGTTTCTCCGAGCCTCCAGGAGGGCTTCGGCCTGCCGCTGCTCGAAGCGATGGCCGCCGGAGCGCCCGCGCTCGTCAGCGACCTGCCCGCCTTTCGCGAGGTGGGCGGAGACGCGGCCCGGTACGTGGTCGAGCCGTTGAACCCGCACCGGTGGCGCGAGGAGCTGTGCGAGCTCGCCGGCGACGTCGAGCTGCGCCGGACCCTCGGCGTCCGGGGGCGGGAGCAGGCTCGGCACTTCACGTGGGAGACGGTCGGGCAACGGTTCGCCGACCTGGCCTTTTCCGTGGCCGGGCGCCCGCGGTAGGCGGACTCCGGGCTCGCCCCGGCGAAGGGCCCGTAGGCTTGCGGCCGCCGCCTGCGCCGCCTCGTGCTTATGTCCCTCGCCGACGACGCCACCGCCCTCATCGACTCCGTCGTCTCACGGCGCGTGCTCGTCTTCGGGTCTCTGCCGCCCGCGGGTAGAGACGTGGACCTTCTCGCTCGAGTCCCCGAGGCCGAGGCCGCACGCCGAGCGCTCGACGCCGATGGCTTTCTCGCGGGGCCGGGCGGCTGGGTGCGCTTCGGACACTGCTCCGCCATGATGGTGGAGGTCGTCCCGGCCGCGGACTGGAACCTTCCCGACGACGAGGTCGACGCGCTCTTCGCCGAGGCCGTCCCCCTCCCCGGCTTCTCGCACCTCGTCGAGCCCGCCGCCCACCATCAGCTCCTCATCCTGGCCCGCAAGCTCGACGGTGGCGGGTTGCTCACTCCCAAGCGGCGTCGGCGCGCCGAGCAGGCCGCTCAGGGGAATCCCGGCGCATGGGCCGAGGCGCGTCGCGGGGCGCTCGCCTGGAGTGCCGAGGCCGCCCTTGCCCGACTCGAGCAGGCACTCCGGCAGGACCGGACCCCCTCCTCCCCGCGATCGCTCACCCCCCGCCGGCCTCTCCGTCCCCGCCTGGTCTCCCTCTCGGGTATCGACGGGGCGGGCAAGAGCTCCCAGGCTCGCGCCCTCAAGCACGCGCTCGAGCAGCTCGGCTACGAGGCGGAGATCGTATGGACCCCGATCGCCCAGAACGCCTGGACGTACCGGGTCGCGGCCGGGATCCGGCATTTGCTCCTCCGCATCCCCTCACTCGCCCCCGACGAGACGCTGCGCGATCCGAAGCTGGAGCGAGAGACGATGGCGGGACCGGGGACCATGCTGCGCGAGCGCAGCAACCTGGCCACGGAGGCGTGGACCGGGCTTCTCGCCCTCGCCAACGGGCTCTCGCACGCGCGCGCCGCGCTGTCGCACTCCGGCTCCGGCCGGGTGATCATCTTCGATCGCTACGTCCTCGACTCCGCCGTGCGCCTGCGGGTCATGTACGGCGAGTCGCGCCCGTTCCGCTGGCAGAACCGCCTCATCCGGCTCCTCTCCCCATCGCCCCTCTTCTCCGCGTTCCTCGACGTGGCGCCGGAGACCGCGCTGGCGCGCAAGCAGGACCGCTGGACCTCCGAGGGCCTCAACGCCCACGCGCGCCTCTACCGCGAACAGCACGCCGCCTTCGCGGCGGTGCGCATCGACGGCCAAGCTCCCGTGGAAGAGGTCTGCGCCCAGATCGCGGAGCGCGTGTGGCGACACCTGACCAGTGGAGCCGGCTAAGGAAGAACACGCAAACGGCGGTGCGCCCGGTGATCAGGCGCGACGAATCCAACGCTTCAAGCGCTCGCGTGCCGGCTCGGGCAGGCGACCCGCTCCCGCCCGAGCAAGGTCGCTCGCCACGAACCTCGCCATCGCCACGGGGTAACTCGCGCGGATCGGCACGAGGCTCACCCAGTCGAGGCGCTCCTCCCCGTCGGACAACCGATACTTGTACTCCTGCCCGCCCGCGCCCAGGTCGATCAGCCGCTCCCCGCGGGAGAACCCGTCCTCGATCGCCGCGAGCACGGTCTGGATCGCCGGGCTGTGGGTCTTCCAATCCCGGGCGAACCCGCCCAGCCAGTACGACGCCCGAGAGCCGGCGGCGACGAAGAGGTGAGCGGACACCGTGCGGCCGTCGGCATCGATGCACCAGAGCCGGAAACGGCCGTCGGCGACGAGGTCGCTAGCGACCTCGACGAGCATCCTCTCGACGCGGGCGTTCAACGCCGCCGAGCCGCCCCGGTCAGACCACCGCGTTTCGTGCAGGCGCCCGAAGGCCTCGAGTCGCGGCTGTGCCTCTTCCAGCGTGTCCGGCACGAGGAATCGTCCTCCCTGCTCCTCGATGCGGCGGCGGTAGCGCCGCATCTGCTGGCGAAAGTGCGAGCGCCGAGCGGCGAACCAGGCCTCGTAGCTCTCTCCGGAGAGATCGACCGTCGGGATCGGAAGCGACGCGTCACGCCGGACGCGAGGCCGTCGCCGATCCGGCCACGATGCGGCGAGAAGCGCGGGCCACGCGGAGCCGGAGGGGACGCCGTCGAGCGCGAGGACGGCCGGGCGGGGCCGCGCCCGCGCAAGGGTGAACGCCACGATCCGGGCGACCTCCCGCTCCTCGCCCGGTCGGGCGAGCGGTTCGATGGGCGCGGCGAGCCCGGAGCCGAGCAACCGGTAGGACGGCATGATCGATCGTCCCCCGGCGACCCAGAACGGCGCCAGCCCCGCGAGCGCACCGGCCTCGTCGGTCACCGCCACCGCGCGCAGCCGGGCGCCCTCCGCGGCTACGCACCGCCACCACGCCAGCATCCACGCGGGAGCGCAGTACGGTCGATTGCTCGACACGGCCAGCGCATCCCACTCGACGCGGTAGCGCGAGAGGTCCGCGAGACGGATGAGGAGGGTGCCCTGAAGCCGCATCGCGGCACCGCAAGCTACCTACGTTGAGACTCGGGTTGCCGCTCCTCGACGGAGCGTGGCTCGCCTCCGACCGCGGCGCCTCGGTCGCGGAGGCGCTTGACGCGGCTTCGGAGGCGGGAGCGCCAGAGGTGCCCGGGCGCCGCGAAGCCGCGGTACCCCCATACCGTCGCGCGTGGAAGCACCCCCGCCCCCCAGCGAAGCTTGTAGGTATCGGGCCCGCCGAGGAAGTCGTACCGGGCCAGCCCTTCATCGATCGAGGCCCGCAGGACCTCTCCTCGTAGGACGAGACCGGGCGACAACCGGCCGTAGCGCTCGTCGAAGCCCGTCTTCAGCAGGAAGCCGGCGTTTCCGAAGGCGCAACCGTAGTCCGCCGCGATCGGCACGCCGTCCAACTCGAGCAGGTACAGCCTGAGCCATCCCCTCGCGGCCGCCGCGGCGGCGAACTCGCGATACAGCCTCTCGCTCCGCCCGTCGCTCGTGATGGCGGTGGACTCGCGGCTCTTCCAGCCCGACGCTTCGAGGGCGAGCACGGCGTCGAGGTCACTCCCCGAGGTGTCGACTCGGAGCCTCAGCTGTCCCTCCCGCTCGAGCGCGCGCCGGCGCCGTCCGAACTGCGAGCGTGCGTTTCGACTCAGAGAGCCCGTCAGCCCCTCCCAGCTCGACGGAAGGGGACGCCACGGGCTGAAGGGACCGGGCGAAGCGCTCACGTGGTAGCCGGCAGCGCGCAGGACCGAGGTGACGGGGGCCACCGCGCCCGGAGGAACTCGTTCCAGACGAAGTCGGAGCGCACCGACGGCGGCGAGCTCGGCCCAGGCCCGCCGCCGAGCGGCCTCGTCAAGTGCGACCACGTCCCAGTCGCCGCTCTCGTCGTTGGTGGGAGAGGCGAGAACGCCCCTCGTCCTCCGGCAGAAGCCGGCGGCGCGCAGCTCTCCGCTCGGGTCGCGGATGAGCACACAGGCCGCCTCCCCTTCACCGAAGGCGCGCCACCAGGCCAGAAGCCAGTCGTGCGTCAGAAAGGGAGATCCGGCTCGGGACGCCAGTCGGTCCCAGTCCTCTCGTGCCCTGAGGAACTCGTCCAGGCCGCCGATCATCGCCGGCCGAGGGTGATTTCGTCCCTACTCGGGGCGAGGCGGGCGGGGGTTGGTGGGCGTGCCGGCAACTCACCGAAGGCTAGACGCGATGAGTCTCGCGTGTCGGAGAGGTTCGTCATGTTCGCTCGGTAGCCTTGGCCGCCAGGCATGGACGCCCTCATCACCGACGCGCACCTCCGCTACGCGGTCACCGGGCTGCGGGCGCTGGCTGCGGGTGGGCTCGACGTCGTGGCGCTCGGCAAGAGCCGGGGCGCGGCGGGACTGTGGTCGCGCTACGCGGCCGCGCGGGAGGTCGGACCGGACTCGGTTGACGCTCCCGCCGCCTTCCGAGCGAAGGTCGGCGAGATCGCTCGCCGGCGCGGACCCCTCGTCGTATACCCGTGCGAGGAGCTCTCGATCGATGCGCTGCTCCCCGACCGAGCCGCACTTCCGGCCGAGGCGCTTCTGCCCTACTCCGGCGAGGCCGCTCTGCGCCGGCTCCGTGACAAGCGCCGGCTCGCCGCCCTGGCCGACGACGTCGGGCTGGGGGCGCCGGCGACCCTGGCCGCGGGCACGGCCGCCGAGCTCCGCGACGCCGACCTGCCGGATCAATGCGTCCTCAAGCCCGTGGGATCCGGGGGACAGCTCATCTCCGCACGCGTGGTGTCCTCGCAAGCCGAGCTCTTCTCGCTCCTCGATGTGCTCGCGGACGAGGAGCCGTTGCTTGTCCAGGAGTACGTGCCCGGTCCGCTCGGCGCGCTCGCCCTCGTCGTCGACCGTGACGGCCGGCTCGTCGCCCGGTTCCAGCAGACGGCCCTACGGACCTGGCCGACAGAGGCCGGGACCAGCAGCCTGGCGCGCAGTGTCGAGCTCGACGACGACCTCGTCTCGCGCGCCTCCGCGCTCCTGGCCGGCGCAGGCTACTGGGGGCTCGCGCAGCTCCAGTTCCTGCAGGGCCGGAGACGACCCATGCTCATCGACGTGAATCCTCGCTTCTATGGGTCGCTCTCGCTCGCCTTGGCCGCCGGGGTGAACCTGCCCGCGGCGTGGCATGCCGTCGCCATCGGGGCCGAGCCGCCACGGCCTGGCCCCTATCGCATCGGGGTGACCTACCGGTGGCTCGACGCCGACATCACCGCGGCGTACAACGGGGCGGCGAAGGTCCTGCTCAGCCGGGCTCCCCGCCCGCGGGTGGGCGCGATGTGGGCGCCCGACGACCCGGTGCCTTCGGCGATCCTCGCCGGGGACGCGGCGCGTCAGCGGATCGGTCGGCGGCTGCCGTTGGGGCGTAGGAGCTGAGTCCTACCACCCGCGCGGGTTGAGGCCCAGGAGGCGGCGCAGCTGCGCCTTCGTCTCGGGCGGGAGCCGTGTGGTGATCGCGAAGCGCAGCCGTCGCGGGGCGAGCAGGACCATCGCGCGGCCGTAGTGGGGCCCCGGCGGGACGAGGGTCAACCAGTTCAGGCAGTCCTCCCCGTCCGCGAGCCGGTACTTGTAGGGCTGGGCGCCCTGGCCGAGGTCGAGGCGCCGGTCGCCACGGTCGAAACCCTCTTGGACGGCGCCGACGAGGGAAAGCATCGACGGCCACTGCGCGGCGTAGCGGTCGTCGAAGCCCCCCAGCCAGTACGACGTCTCGTCTCCCGCGGAGATGAAGAGGTGGGAGGAGATCACGTGCCCCTCGAGCTCGATCGACTCCAGCCGGTAGCGGCCATCCTCGACGAGGTTGCGACCGGCGTCGCGGAGCATCTCGACCACCGCCGGAGTGAGCGTGCGCGAGCCTCCCCGGGGCTCCCAGCGCGCGTGGTGCAGGCGCTCGAAGTCCGGGAGACCCGCAGCGATCTCGTCGGGTGTCGCGGCGGTGCGAAAGACGGCGCCGCGGCCCTCGAGCTTTCGCCGCGCGCGGCGCATCTGTTGCCGGAAGTTGCTGCTCTTGGCGGCCATCCACGCGTCGAAGCTCTCGTGCTCCAGGGAGATCGTCGGAGCGGGGATGCCCGGCTCGCGGTGGATGAACGGCCGTCCGCGTCCCGGCCACGCCCGGCCGAGCAGCCGCGGCCACCGCGAGTCGTCGGGGATGCCGTCGAAGCGCAGACGCGCGGGCACGGGCCGTGCGGCGGCCAGCGTCCCGGCGATGACCGCAGCCGTCTCCTCGATCGCATCGACAGGCGCGAGAGGCTCGATCCTGTGGGTCACCGCGCCGCCAACCATCCGGTAGCCGGCGACGCCGCCGACCTCCGCGCGCGCGTAGAAGGGTGCGATCGCGATGAGCCGCTCGCCGTCGAGGACGACGACCACGCGGAGCTGAGCGTCCGCGGGCGCCACGTGGTGCCACCAGGGCAAGACCCACCCGGGCGCACAGAAGACGAGCCGCCGCGAGACCGCAAGCGCGTCCCACTCGGGAATGTACGGCTCGAGCTCCTCGACGGTGGTGAGGATCCTTCCGGCGAGCGCCATCCGGCTGGCACGCTACACGTCCCGCGCGCTCGCGGCCCGGGAGCGCGCGGGACTACACTTGGACGCCGGTAGGGCGTCTCCTTCGCTGAGCCGAGGCCACCCCCTGAGTGCCGACCCCCGCCCAGACGCCGAGCGGACCGTTCCACCGAGCACGGCCCGGCAGGCGGGCGAGCGAGCGCTCAAGACGACGATCATCCGGTCGCTCGGCGAGATCATCGGCAAGCTCGCCTCGCTCGCTGTCTTCGCCCTGCTCGCGCGTAAGCTCGGTGTCGTCCACCTCGGCACCTACGTCTTCGCGCTGGTGTGGGGCGAGGTGTCGATGGTGCCGGTGGGGCTCGGCATCGACCGCTATCTCCTGCGCCGCGTCGCCGCGGATCACTCGACCCTCGACGGCTTCTTCTTCAATGCCCTGGCGTTGAAGGTCGCGCGGGGCGTTCCCATCGTCGCGCTCTCGGTCGGAGTGGTGTTCGTGCTGGGGTTCGACGGAGAGCGCCAGGCGGCCGTATGCCTGTTGACGGCGGGGATGTTCGCCGAGACGCTCGCACGCACGCCGGGGAGCACATTCAACGCCTTTGAACGCGGCGATCTTCTGGCCGCGACCGTGGTCGTCCAGCGCTTCAGCGCCGCCGCGTTGGGGGTCGCCGCGCTGGTCGCCGGGTACGGGGTCGTCGCGGTCTCTTTCGCCTACCTCGTCGGTGCGCTGGTGCGCTTCGCCTTCTCGATGCGCCTGGTCGAGCGCCGGATCCGGTCGCCCGCGCGTGCCCTGCCGCGCGGGCCGCGGCGCGAGCTCCGCTCCCGCAGCCTGCCTTTCACGGCGCAAGATCTGTTCGGGCTCGTGATCGCGCGCGCCGACGTGCTGCTCCTCTCGGCACTCGCGACGACGACGGTGGTCGGCGTGTACGGCGCCGCGTACAGGATGCTCGAGGCCCCGGGGTTCATCGGGATCTCGCTCTTCTCGGCCTTCACCGCCATGTACACCTACTTGGGCGAGGACACGGTCCCGACGATCCGGTCGGTGTTCGAGCGCTCGATCAAGCTGTGCCTGCTGGCCCTCGTGCCGATCGCCGTCATGTTCGGCATGCTCGCCGAGCCGCTGTGCCGCACGCTCTTCGGAAACGCGCTGGCGTCCGCTGCCGCGCCGCTGCGACTGCTCGCGCCGGTGGTGGTGATGCTCGGCGTCGTCTCCCTGACCACGGGTCTGATCTCGTCTCGCCTCAACCCGCGCGGACTGCTCATCGGAGTGGCCGGCGTCGCGGTGGTCAACCTGGTACTGAACCTGGCCCTGATCCCGCCGCTCGGTGCAATCGGGGCTGCCCTGGCGATGCTCGTCTCCGCTGCCGTCTTCGTCAGCTTCACCTTCGTCCTCTGCGTCCGCGCCGTCGGAGGCGTCGACTGGTTCTCGGTGTTCACCGCGCCGGTCGGAGCAGGGTTCGCCATGGCCGCGGTGATCGTGGTGGTCGGCGGCCCGCTGGTCCCCGCGGTCGCCGCGGCCGGTCTCGTCTACTTGGTGGCCTACGCGGCGCTTGAGCGGGTGGTGAGCCCGGGCGACCTCGACTTCGCGATCTCCACGGTCACGCGCCGACTTCCGCGTCGCCGCTCCGCGCCCGCCCAGTAGACAGCCCGGACGAGACATCGTGGGCGATCGGTCCTACCGCCTCGCCCCGCTCCTCACGGGAATGAAGACCGTCCGAGCCTGCCGCTGCGGCGCGCCGATCGACGGAACGACGGTGATGTCGACGCGCGCGCGAAGGCGCTTGTTCCCGGCGACCAATTGAAGCACCCTCCGGGAGACCCTGAGCACGACTCGACCCGAGGCGTGCGGCCCCAAGACCAGCGTGCCCCGCCCGAGGTCGATCCTTCGGGGTCGGGAGCCGCGGGTCCTGCCGGGCACGGCCAAGATGACCCGCTCGATGGTGCGCTGGACGGAGCCGGAGGGGTTGGACAGGCGCCCGAAGCGCAGGAGCCTCCCGGCGATATCGAGCACGCTCGGGGCGCGCCCCGCTTGCCACAGCAGGCTCCGCGCCGCGGCAACGGCATCCGAGCTCACCGGCGCACCGCTGCTGCCGGGCGGAGCGCTTGCGGGCGGGGGAGTCGTGCTGTTGGGACATCCACCCATCGCCCTGCAGATATCCAGCCGTCCCCCGGTGCGCACCTGCCCGGCCAAGGCCGGGATCGGATCCACGTAGTCGAGGATGTCGGCCTTCAGCGCCGTCGCCGACCGGTACCCGCGCGAGAGGATCAGCGCCGCCGCACCGGCCACCTGCGGAGATGCCATCGAGCCGCCGCTGATGTACCCGTACGCGCCGCCCCGCAGCGTCGAGTAGATCTGGTCGCCCGGCGCGGCGAGGTCGACGGTGCCCGGCCCGTAGTTGGCCCAGCTCGGAAGGCGGTCCTGCTGATCGGATGCCGTGACGCAGATCTCGTTCGCTCGCCCGTAGCGGCACGGATAACGACCGACGGTGGGGTTGTCGTTGTTGTCTCCGGTGTTGCCCGCGGCCGTGACGAAGAGGATGTCGTTGGCGCCGAGAAGGTCGATCCTGTCGGAGAGTGCCTGGGAGGAAGCGGTCCCCTTGTAGGTGACGGAGTCGTTGACGACGCGGACGTTCACTCCTGCTTGCCTGGCCTTGACGACCCAGTCCAGCGCCGTGAGGAGCTGGCTCGTGCTCCCGTCCCCCGCGGAGTTGGTCCACTTGACCGGCAGGATCGTCGTGGCCCAGTTGACGCCGGTGACCCCCACGCCGTTGTTCCCGACCGCCCCGAGGATGCCCGCGACATGGGTTCCGTGGCCCCGGTAGGGCGTCTCGTCGTCCATGGGGTCGCAAGTCGAGGCCACGACGTTGTAGCCGTGGGTCCCCGCCGGGCAGCCACCGACCGTTCCGTCGTTGGTCCACACGTTGGCGGCCAGGTCCGGATGGTTGTAGTCGACGCCGCTGTCGACCTCGGCCACCACCACCGACCGAGAGCCGGTCGTGAGGCTCCAGGCGGGCGTGACGTGCTCGTCGCTTCCCGGGGAGCCCGCCGTGCCGTTCGCCGCCTGTCCGGTGTTGGAGAACCCCCACTGCATCGCGAAGCCCGGGTCGTTCGGACTCGCCGACTCGTGGAGAAGGTAATCGGGCTCCGCGTAGCGCACACCGCGCTGTCGGCGGAGGAGGGCGACGACGGCGGAGACGCGCGCCGCGGGCACGGCAAGAGTCTCGGAAGCGGCGACGAGACGCTCGGCTTTGCTCGAGGGCGTCCTCCGCGCCGTACCCAGGCGCGGATCGCCGGGAGCGCGGCGCGCTCCCACGGCTCGGACGATCGCCCGGCGCTCCTGGGCCGGCACGTCCGGATCAAAGCCGACGAGTACCTGCCCGGCGCGGTAGGGCCCCGCGGCGGTCGAGGGGCTCGCGGACGCCCGGGACCCTCCTCCAAGCACGACGAGGACGGCCACGGCGAGCGAGACGATGCGTCGCCGCCCCCGTGAACCCAGCGCGGGCGCGGGTATCATCGGGTCGGTAGGGGGCGGACTGATCACGCCCGTGACAGGATAGGGGCCGTCGGCCGTTGATTGGTCGATGGAGCACAGACAAGCACAGGTTCGAGACGTCTTGGCGCCTCATAGCCGACAAATGGAAACCGAGCGCCTCCGCGACGAGCTGCCTCCTCGCTCGAATCGAGTCGATCTCGTCCGATCCGACACGTCAGCAAGCGCCGCGCCCCCCTCGACGCAGCAGTTCCTCGATCTCATCGGCGTGCCGGTGCTCGCGCCCGCGACGGCGCCCTTCGATCCGGGCTACGACGTCCTCACGATCGAGAGCCACCTCGCCCAGAGCGCGCATCTCATGGTCGATCTCAAGATCTCCATGGCGTGCTGGCTCATCGCGGACGAGGCGCAGACGCGTCGCAAGATCGCCGCCGCCTGCCGGGCCGGTGTGCCGACCACGGCCGGCGGCGGTCCGTTCGAGATCGCCACGGCTCAGGGCCGGCTTCCCGACTACCTGGACCTGTGCGCCGACGTCGGGTTCTCGCGCATCGAGTGCGGGGAGGGCTTCACCGCGCTGCCGCTCGCACCTGCGCAGATCGTGCGCTTGGCGCGGGAGCGAGAGCTCGAGGTGCAGTTCGAGCTCGGTCACAAGCACGACGGTCCCATGACGAGCGCGGGGGTCGAGGTGCTAATCGAACAGGGCAAGGCGTGGCTGGGCGCGGGCGCGAACAGCCTCGTCATCGAAGCGCGAGAGAGCGGTGCGGGGGTCGGGCTGTTCGACGCGCAGGGGCAGCTCCACGAGACGCTGGCGGACCGCTTCGCCGAGGTCTTCGGTCTGAGCGCCGTGGTGTTCGAGGCGCCCACCAAGCGCAGCCAGTTCGCCTTTCTCAGCCACTTCGGGCCCGAGGTAGAGCTCGCCAACGTCCGGCTCGAGGAACTCCTGCGGGTGGAGATCTATCGCCGCGGTCTGCACTCGGACGCCTTCGGGCAGGAGCGGCTGCGTCCACGGCGGGCGCCGGGTGCCGCGGATCCGGACTGAAGACGGGTGGCCGGTACCGTCACGATCAGTTGCTTCGATGGCGACTTCGCAGAGGCGGACGGCGACTACGCCACCGTGGCCGTCGACGTGCTCCGGGCCACGACGACGGCCATCACGGCGCTCGCCGGCGGCCTGCGGTGCCGCCCCGTCCGCTCGCTCGAGGAGGCTCGTGCACTGGCCCGGCGGCTGAGCGATCCCCTGCTCGCAGGCGAGCTGAGCGGTGAGCAGCCCGATGGCTTCGAGGCTCAGAACAGTCCGGCGGCGATGGCGTCGGTGGCCGCCGGGCGGTCGGTGATCCTCCTGTCGACCTCCGGCACTCCCCTCCTGTGCCGCGCGGCCGACGAGGGACCGGCGTATGCGGCGTGCTTGCGCAACGTCACCGCTCAGGCCGACCATCTGATCGATCGGCACGAGCGCGTACGTCTCGTTGGCGCCGACAGCCGCGGCGAGTTCCGCGAGGAGGACCAGCTCTGCTGCGCGCGCATAGCCCTCCGGCTGCTCGACGCCGGCTACCGGTGCGAGACGACGCTGACGGAGGAGCTGGTCGAGCGCTGGGCGACTGCGCCCGACGACGCCTTCGTCGGTCACCGTAGCAGCCGATACCTCCTGAGGACCGGCCAGCGCCGCGACGTCGACTTCGTGCTCGCTCACATCGACGATCTCGACGACGTCTATGCCATGGCGACCGGCGAGCTCACCCGAGTGACGTGCCCGGTATCGACACTTCGGTAGCCGTCGTCCTCCTGCGGCTCAACCACCATTGCGAGGTGGGTGCCGTCCGGACACTCGGCCGGTTGGGAGTGCCGGTCTACGCCGTACACGACGACCTCGGCTCGCCGGCGGCGCGCTCACGCTACGTGCGCGAGATCCTCCCGTGGAGCCTGGACCGAAACCCGGAAGCCGATTCCGTCGAGGCGTTCCTCGAGTTCGGTCGCCGTATCGGCGGTCGCCCCGTGCTGCTCGCCCCCGATGACCGCACCGGCGACTTTCTCGCCGACCACGCCGAGGCGCTCGCGACCGTGTTTCGCTTCCCCGACCAGCCGACCGGCTTGGCCCGCGCGCTGTCGAGCAAGAAGGAGCTCGACGGCCTCTGCCGCCGCTACGGCATCCCGACGCCGGAGGCGCGCTTCCCGACCTCACGCGTCGAGTTGCTGGATGCGGCCGAGACGCTGAAGTTCCCGGTCGTGCTGAAGGGCATCGACGCCTATCAGCTGCATGAACGCGTCGGCCTGCGGATGGCGATCGCCGCGAACGTCTACGAGCTGCTCCGACTCTACGACGCGATGGAGGATCCCGCCGAGCCGAATCTGATGGCCCAGGAGTACATCCCCGACGGCCCGGAGTCCGTGTGGATGTTGGACGGCTACTTCGACAGCGACTCGGTCGGTCATGTGGTCGCCACGGGCCAGAAGCTGCGCCAGTTTCCGGTAGACACCGGCATGACGAGCCTCGGCATCTGCACTCCCAACGCCGAGGTCGAGGCCATGACCCGACGCTTCATGAAGCAACTCGGCTACCGCGGCGTGCTCGACCTCGGCTATCGCTACGACCGTCGCGACGGTCGCTACAAGCTGCTCGACGTGAACCCTCGCCTGGGCTCGACGTTTCGCCTCTTCGCACATGAGCCGGCTCTCGACGTGGTGCGCGCGCTCTACCTCGATCTCACCGGTCAGCCGATTCCCGCCTCGCGGGCGGTGAGCGGCCGCAGGTGGCTCGTCGAGGACTTCGATCTGGCCTCTGCGCTCGTCTCCTACCGGCGCGGCGAACTGACCCTCCGTGAATGGCTGGGGTCCCTGCGCGGCGTCCAGGAGACGGGATGGTTCGCGCTCGATGACCCGCTGCCGATGGCGGTCACCGCTCGGCGCGCGCTGCAGCGCTATCGCACCGGCAGGTGGCGCGGGTGGTCACCGGCCTCGAGCGCTCAGCGAGCGTTCGGGGACTTGTGAGCGAGGACAAGGTGATGCGATCCCATCCAACGTAGGCCAGGAACCCGCCGGTCGGCGAGGGCCTGCAGGCGCGTGTGCATCCTTTTACCGCGGGTACCGGGCAGCACCTCCCGCCCCAGGAACGTGAGTGGGCCGAACCCCAAGGTCTCCTCCCGCTCGACGTTCAGGCCGGCGTCGAGGAGGAACCGGCGAATGGTGGCCGGACGGAACAGCGCCGGATCGATGGCGCCAGCGGCGAAGTTCGTCAGGTTGCCCGAGGAACCGATCGAGCGCTTCACCGCGCGCCGTAGCGGACGAAGCCCTCGGTTCAAGCGAGGGTCCAGCGCGTAGGTCAAGCGCAGCCGGTTGTCGGAGGTGACGAGCAGGCGCCCGCCCGGTGCGAGCACGCGACCCATCTCTGCGACTGCTTCGGACGGCGAGTGCAGCCACGGGATCACCCCCACCGCGACCACGAGATGAAACGCCCCGCTTTCCAGGTCCAGCGCGTGGGCGTCGGCCAAGCCGAAGGTGACGCGGTCGGCCTGACCGGCGTCGATGACGGCCTTCCGGGCACGGTCGAGCATGGCGTCGACCGTGTCCGTGGCGTGCACGCGGAGCCCCAGGCGGGGGGCCATGGCCACGGTCATCGATCCCGCTCCGCAGCCGAGCTCCAAAGCGCGAGCGCCGGCCGGCAGGCCCAGCGCCGTGATCCAACCCAGAGCGCGCCGAAGGCGCTCCTGGTAGATGAGGCCCTCCACGCCCGCATCCGCGTAGACATCCTCCCAGTAGGAGGAGACCTGCCGAAAGTAGTCGTCGATGACCTCCTGCGGCTCCTCGACGGCCGGACGCGGTTGGGCGTCTACGTCCTTGTCGCTGTCTACGTGCACGAGCTCTTGGTGATGAGTGTCGCGAGCCGTCGGTCGTTCAGCCCGCTCGGCAGCCGACCGATCCGCTGTCGAGCACCCGCCCTCCGACCGCCACGAACGCCCACCGCGCCGAGCCGGGGCTGAGCTCGAGCCGGAGCGCCCCGTCGTCGCTCGCGTTGGAGAACTCGAGCCCGGGATGCGGCAGGACGTGGTAGTGGCTGTGTCCGCCGGCGCCCGCCACGAGCTCGGTCAAGCCACCGATCGGCTTGAACCGCTGCATATCGTGCTCGTGACCGTTGACGACCAGGGTGGCGTGGCCGCGCAGGGCGTCCCAAAAGGGCTGGACGTCGGGCTCGTCGCCATGCTCGACCCCGCCGCTGTAGCGCGGACGGTGCCAGAAGGCCAGCCGGCACGTCCCCGGCGCGCGGACCTGAGCCCGCAGCCACCGGTCCTGCGGCGTGCCATGGGCGTGCGGACCCTCCGAGTTCAGGCTCAAGATCTCCCATCCGCCGACGCGGAACGCGTAAAAGCCGGGCGCCGGCCGGCCGATGGTCGCCGCCCAATAGGGGTCATAGCCCTGGAGGTGCTGCGGCCAGTCGTGGTTCCCGGGCGTGGGCGCCGTCAGGGACGCCAGGCGGCCGTAGGTGGGCGCGTAGTGGTTCGCGAAGTCGCTCCGGCTCCCCGTCTCGTAGACGTCCCCGAGGTAGAGCAGCTTGTCGGGACGGCCCGCGGCGATGAGCGCGGTCACCTGCCGAGCGCTGGCGCCGCCGTCGGCTCCGTCGCCCGCCGCCCATACGACCGCCCGCCGCTTGGCGTCGGAGGAGACGAACGCTCCCTGCGGAGGCCGTTGGACTGAGGTCTCGCCACCGCCTCCCCCGCTCGCTCCGCAGCCGAGCACACCAGCTAGCAGAGCTCCCGTGACGAGAAGCGCCCCGAGACTGAACCGCCCGACGCCCGACGCCCACGCGCCACCTCCGGCTTGTCGAGCCGACCACGAAGCCACGGTCGACAACCTACTGAACGCATCACCGCCCCCCCGCCCATGCACGCCGGTCGACCTTCGAGACCCGACTAAGATCCCTCGTCATGCGGATCCTCCACGCCGCCGAGGCCTTCGGGGGCGGGGTCTACGAGATGGTCAGGACTCTGGCTGAGGGAACCGCCGAACACGGTCATCGGGTGGGGATCGCCTACGGCGTCCGACCCGAAACCCCGGAGGATCTGCGCGAGCGCATCGATCCCTCGGTCGATCTCTTTCCCACGGCGTGGACGCGGCGTACCCCGCGCGCCCAGTGGGACGCCGCCCGCGAGCTGCGTCGGCTCGTGAGCAGGTACCGGCCCGACGTCGTGCACCTCCATTCTTCCTTCTCCGGCGTTGTCGGGGCGGCGATCCTCCGACGCACTGCGCCCACGGTCTTCACGCCGCACGCCTTCGCGTCCGTCCTGCCCGGCCAGCACCGAGCAGTCAGCTTCACCTATGCCTTCGGCGAGTGGTTCGCCTGCCGCCGGGTCACCGTGGTCGGCGCCGTCTCCCCGAGCGAGGCGGCAACCGCCCGGCGGCGCGCCCGGGCCCGGAGGGTCGTCGTGATCGAGAACGGCATCGTCGAGCTCGACGGCCAGCGGCTCGTGCACCGATCTTCACCGTCCGCTCCGCGTGTGGTCGCCATGGGCCGAACCGTGGCGCAACGCCAACCGGAGGCCTGCGTCCGGATCCTCAGTGGCCTGCGGGACGTGGCCGAGGTGGAGTGGATCGGCGGAGCGGGAGGAAGCCGCGGCGACTCCGGCCGGGAGGCGCTCGTGCAGGCCAGCATCCCGCCGACCGGCTGGCTCCCACGCGAGACGGTGCTCGAACGACTCGGTCGGGCGTCGGCCTACCTGCACTGGACGGCGTGGGACGGCCATCCCCTCTCGGTGCTCGAGGCCATGGCGATGGACGTGCTCGTGGTGGCCAGCGACATCCCTCCCAACCGGGACATCCTCGGGCCGGAGCAGGTCTGCGGCACGGAGGAGGAGGCCATCGCGCTGCTGCGCCGCCTGCTACTCGAGCCCGACTTCGCGGGACGCCTGCTCGCCGCCCAGCGAGCCCGGCGCCCCGCCTACTCGGCCGAGCGCATGGTCGCCGAGTGGCTGGAGCTGTACGAGCTCACGCGCAGAGCGCGGTAGGATCGCGCGTCGTGGCGGCGGCGGCTAGGACCGAGGCGCCTCCGGCGCAGCCGCGGCGCCACCGGCGCGCGTTCTCGGCGCTCGCCGCGGTTCCGCGCCTGCTGCGGGCGCATCCGGCGCTCACCCTCGTGCTGGCGCTCGGGATCCTCCTCCGAGTGGCCATCGCCGTCGCGTACCGGCCGGCGCTCATGTGGGACGACTCGTGGGCGTACCTCAACACGGCCTTCAGGAACCTGCCCGTCAGCATCTCCGGATCGCGGCCGAGCGGCTATCCCCTACTGGTCCGCATCCTCACCGGAAACGATGTGTCGCTGGCGGGGCTGGTGAGCGCTCAGCACCTGGCCGGCCTGACCGTCGGCGTGCTCGCCTACGTCCTCGCGGTTCGACTGAACGTGCCCCGTTGGATGGCGGCGGTCCTCGCGGCAGTGCTCCTTCTCGACTCCTACGCGCTCACGCTCGAGCAGACGATGATGCCCGAGAGCCTCTTCACGCTCGCCCTCCTGCTGAGCGCCTACCTGCTCATCGCCCACAAGTCGAGCGTCGTCGCCCTGGCGGGGAGCGGCGCGCTCCTCGCCATCGCGACGACCATCCGGACGGCGGCGCTCTTCGCCGTCCCGGTGTGGCTCTGGTACCTCCTCGGCGGCCCCCGCACCCGGCGCGGGGTGACCGCGGCGGTGCTCGCCCTCGCCCTGCCACTCCTCGCCTACTGCTCCTTCCACGCCCTCGTGGGCCGCGGATTCATGATGGTGGAAGCCGACGGCTGGTTCCTGTACGGCAGAGTCGCCGCGATCGCCGACTGCCGTACGTTCGCGCACGACCCGAGCCTCGGGCGCCTCTGCGATCCGCATCCCCTCAGCCACCGCCACGATCCGACCTACTACGTCTTCCTGCCCACCTCGCCCGCCGTCCGCGTCTTCCAGCACCTGGGCGGCAAGGACGCCAAGAAGAGCCTGAGCAGCAACGCGACGCTGCGCCGGTTCGGCCTGTCGGTCATCCGGGATCGACCCCTGCGCTACGTCTCGCTGGTGGGGGACGACTACCTGAAGCTCTTCACCGGCAGGGCCTTCGTGGAGACCGCGATCGTCATGCCCGCCCGTCCCCGAGCGCTCGCGGCCTACTCCGAGGAGGCCCGGCGCAACTACCTCCCCGGGTACGCCCCGAAGATCCACCCACCGGCGGGCCTCCTGCTCGACTACCAGCAAGTCGCCCACACGCCGGGCTGGCTCGCCGGGCTCGCAGCGCTGGTGGTCCTGCTGGCCACTCCGGCGCTGCTCGTGCGCCGAGTCCGCCGCCGTGCGCGGTACCTCCCCGAGGGCTTGCTGTTGGGTGGAATCGGGGTCACGACATCGTTGGGTGCCGTGGCTACGGTCTCCCGCGAGGTGCGCTACCTCGTACCGACGGTTCCGTTCCTGCTCACCGGCGCGCTCGTCGCGCTCGCGTCACTGGTCCGTGCACGGCGGGACGGTCGGCGGTCCGCCACCGCGGTCGGCCCTCCGAGCGACCGCGCTAACCCCGCGGCGAGGGACGTGCCGAGCACGGCGTAACCGCATCCTCATCCTCCCGAGCCGTCTAAGTGTGGCGCGTCAGGTGCTCGCCGTACGGAAAGTCGCAGCCGCCTCCCTCGCGCCTGGCCCCCGCTCCGCGGTAGGCCGCGAGCGACGCCCAGCGGTTCGAAAGAGAGCGGACCGTGCACCCTTCGTCGAGGCGGGTTCTCGGGCGCGGGCGCCGCCCACCGGCTCCGGCTCGGCACTCCCGCTACGCCTACCGGTGACCGCTTAAGGCTGCTTCCTTCCGGACCTGACCTGGTTCACGGGCCTGCATCGCGCGGGACCGAGCCATCGACGCCATGAACGACGTGCTGACCCCGAAAGCCTGCGCCCCTCGGAAGGGGATTCAGCCCCGCTAGAGCGGATTGCGGATACAGGGCACCGCTACCTCCCCGCCTAGCACGGTCCGCAGCGCATCCTAGCGCGTAGAATCGAGCCCCTCAGAGGGCGCGTAGCTCAGCGGGAGAGCGCTCGCTTCACACGCGAGAGGTCGCTGGTTCGAAACCAGCCGTGCCCATCCAGTGCCGGCAGGATCCCTCAAGGCCGCCGCTTGGTGGTCCATCCGCCGCGCGCAGAGCCGCAAGCCCGCGACCTACCGCTGCCCGTTCTGCGGGAACCACCTGCCCGCCGCGAGCGAGCACGTGCTGATCGCGCCGGAGGGCGACACCACCCGCCGGCGCCACGCCCACACGGCCTGCACCCTCAAGGCGCGCCGGGCCGGCCGGCTGCCCACGCGCGAGGAGTGGCAGCGCTCCCAGCCGCGCCGTGACCCCGCCTGGCGGCGGTTCCTGCGCCGCATCAGGGCCGGGTGAGGCGCTTTGCGTCCACCCCGGCGAGCACAACTCGCCTTACCCTCGGCAAAAGCCCTACGCCGCGGCCGTGCGATCTCGCCCGGCCGCCTTCGCCTCGTAGAGGGCTGCGTCGGCCCGGGCGACGAGCGCCTCGACGCTCTCGCGCCCGTCCCACTCCGCGATGCCCGCCGAGCAGGTCTGGCCCGAGGGAGTCACCGACCGCAGGCGATCGACGACCGTGCGGGCGTCCCCGAGGCCGCAGCCGGGGAGGATCACGCCGAACTCCTCCCCGCCGTAGCGCGCCAGGAAATCGGCCTCGCGGAGCGCGCCGCTCCACGCCGCCGCGGAGGTCTTGAGCAGGCGATCACCGTCCTGGTGCCCGCGCGTGTCGTTGAAGCGCTTGAAGAAGTCGAGGTCGACGATCGCCACGCAGAGAGGGCGCTCGACCCGGCGAGCGCGGACGAGCTCTCGCCGGAGCTCGGCCTCCCACGTCCGCCGGTTGGCGATGCCGGTGAGGGAGTCCGTGCGCGCGAGCTCTTCGAGCTCGTGCAGCAGGTCGGCACGGCCGATCGCCGCCGCCGCCTCGCCGCTCAGCAGCCCGAGCATCGCCTCGCTCTGGCGCCCGATCCCGGGCGTGGGTGTCGTCCAGATGAGCACGAGCACCGCGATCACCTCGCCCTCGCGGACGACGGGCTCGAACATCACCGAGCGCGCGCCGGTGCGCTCGATCATCCGCGCCGAGATCGCCGGTTGGCCGCTCACGTCGGGCACGAAGAAGCGCTGCGCGGAAGCGAAGGCAACGCCCGCCCCGGATGCTTCGCGGCCCATGCGCAAGCCTCCGGCGGGAGGGTCAGCGCCGGCGGTCGCGGTGCAGACGAGCTCGTCCCGCTCGGGCTCCCAGAGCTCCACGACGTCGGCTCGAATCACCTCGCGAGCCGCGGCGCACACCGCACGCCGCGCGCGAGCGGCGTTGGTGGTGGCGTTCAGCTCGCGCGCCGCCTGCGCGACCGCGGCGATGCTCGTCATGTGCTCGATCTCCCGGCGCCGGACCCGCATGCGCTCTGCGCACCGTCCCAGCTGGTCGGCCAGAGCCGCGACCAGCTCGGGAAGGCCGTCGTCGCGAGGCTTGGCCTCTGCGCTCAGGAGCTCGATCACCCCGATGATCTCATCGCCCGCCCGGATGGGAGCGGCGAGCGCCTGCGCCGCCTCCGCGGAGGAGCTCCGCTCCCACTCCGCCACCCCGCTCCGCGCGACGCGGCCGGGGAGCCCTGCCCCGGGCGCGAGCGTGGCGCCGGGCATCTCCTCCTCGCGGCCCCGGACGGGCCGAGCGGGGTCCTCACTCCACACGCTCAGGCAGCGCAGGCCCTCCTCGAGGCCGCCCTCCGTGCGGGTCCACAGCACGCCGCGCTGCACCCGAGCGCCTCGCCGATCGCCTGCACGCCGGCGCGGAGCGCCTCCTCCTCCGAGCTCGACTCGGCCAGCGCGCGAGTCACCCGCTGCTCGGCGAGCGCGTCACGCTCGGAGCGCTTGCGCTCGGTCACGTCGCTCAGCAATCCGGTGACGCCTGCCACCTGATCCTCCTCGTCGAGTATGAGCCGGGCCCGCACCTGCACCCAGCGCACCGCCCCGTCCCGGGTCACGTAGCGGTGCTCGTGCTCGCAGCTCTCGACCTCGCGCCGCATGAGGGGCGCGAAGCGCTCGAGGTTGGAGTGACGGTCGTCGGGATGCACGAACGCCGAGAAGGGCTCGCCGATGCTCTCGGCCGCCGAGAAGCCGGTGAGCTCTGACCAGGCGGGGTTGAGGAACGTCCACCGCCCCGCGGCGTCGGTCTGGAAGACCACCTCGTGGACGTGGTCGACCACTCCGCGGTAGCGGAGCTCGCTCTCGCGCAGCTCGAGAGCCCCGCGTCGCATCTCGTGCGCCTGACGCCGCACCCGCCCGGTGAGCGTCTGCACCGTCCAGCCCATCACCGAGCCGACGAGGAGCCAGAGGACGGTGCGCCGCCAATCCGAGATGGGGGTAGTCGGGAGCGCCGACGAAGACCAGCGGCGCGCCGAAGGTGAGCCCGAGCCCGACGAGCCCGACGAGAAGCTCCGGACGCGTCCCGTAGAGGGCGAGCCAGAAGATCGGCAGGAGGGCGAGCACGGAGAAGCCCGACGTCGAGCCGCCGGCGGCGTGGCGCAGGAGGACGACGACACCGAGGAACGCGACGGCGGGAGCGGCCTGCGCCGAAGCGGGGAGCCGCTCCCAGGGGAGGAGGATGCCGGCGGCGGCGATCGCCGCGAGCAGCGCCACCGCAGCCGCCAGCGCGGCGAGGCTCGAAGGCGCGGGCGGCAGGAGCACCGTGAGCATGGCGCCCGCGCTCAGCGCGGCAAAGGGCGCCACGCGCTTGCGCGCGTGCGGCGAGCTCAGAGGACGCGGGTGTCCCACCATCAAGCTCCTATCGACCGCCGCGCGCGACATACTGAGCTCGCGCCCGACACGCCCGCTCCCTCCGCCGGTAAGCCCCGACTCCCGTGAACACCACCGAGCTACGCGACGAGCGCATCGTCGTCGAGACCGATCGCTACCGCGTCACGGGCAACCTGCGCCTACCGCGTGACGGCTACCGCTCGCGGCTCACCGACTTCCTCAACTCCACCGAGCGGGAGTTCGTCGCGCTGACCGAGGTCGTGATGGAGCCCCTCGACCGGCCCGGGGAGGTCCGCCGTGCCCGCTTCGTCGCGCTCTCGCGCCGGCACGTCGTGCTGGCCATGGAGCTCGGGCCGAGCGGGTTCGACGGCTGACCGGGCGCCCCGGGGCTCCGGCGGCCCGCCGGTTACCATTGCGCGCATGGCAGTCACCCCCTCCACCTCCCGCCAGCCGCGCCGCGCCGAGCTCCTGCGAGCCTCGCCGCGCATGTTCGACTCCGACCTCCTCGACCGGCTCTCGCGGGTGCATCCCGTCGTGCCGCTCGTCGTCTTCGTCCCCGTCGTCTCGTGGCTGCTCCTCGCCGGCATCGACCGGACCGGGGCGGGGGACGCAGTGGCCTGGGCGCTCGGGGGCTATCTCTTCTGGACGCTTACGGAGTACTGGATGCACCGGGTGGTCTTCCACTTCGAGCCCGAGGAGGGGATCGGGGCGCGCCTGCACTGGATCATCCACGGCGTCCACCACGATCATCCCAACGACCCGCTGCGTCTCGTGATGCCGCCGTCGGTCTCCATCCCGCTCGCCGCGGGGTTCCTCGCGCTGTTCGCCCTCGTGCTGAGCTCTCCGGTCTGGCTCGCCTTCGGCGCCGGGTTCCTCGCCGGCTACCTGCTCTACGACATGACGCACTACCACCTGCACCACCACACCCCCCGCACCCGGATGGGGCGCAAGCTGCGCGAGCAGCACATGCGCCACCACTTCCAGGACCACGACTCGGGCTTCGGCGTGAGCGCCCCGTTCTGGGACCACGTGTTCGGCACGGCGCCGACGCGTCGCTCGGGCGCCTGAGGCTCCCGCGCCGCGGCCGGGTTGCGCCACGCCCGCTCGGGGTAACGCCTCCTTCGACAACTTCGGGAGGAGGAGCACACCATGGGTCGCAACCTGGCGACGCTGCTGACGGACACCGCCGAGCGCGTGGGTGATCGCACCGCGCTCAAGCTCGATGACGTCGAGGTCACCTACGATCAGCTCGACGAGGGCAGCGCCCGCGTCGCCGCGCTGCTCGCCGCCAAGGGCTTCCAGCCCGGCGACCGCGTCGGGATCATGCTCCCGAACGTCCCGTACTTCGCGCTGACCTACTACGGCGTGCTGCGCGCCGGCGGCGTCGTCGTCCCGATGAACGTGCTGCTCAAGGGGCGCGAGGTGTCCTTCTACCTGAGCGATCCCGAGGCCAAGCTCCTCTTCGCCTGGCGCCAATTCGAGGAGGCCGCTCAGAAGGGTGCGCAGGAGGCGGGCGCCGAGGCGATCATCGTCGAGCCGGGAGAGTTCGAGAAGCTGGTCGGCGAGCACGAGCCCCAGCGCGAGCTCGCCGAGGTGGAAGACGACGACACCGCGGTGATCCTCTACACCTCGGGCACCACGGGCAAGCCCAAGGGCGCCGAGCTCACCCACGCGAACCTCTACCGCAACGCCGACGTGGCCACCCACCTGGCGGGCTCCTCCGAGGACGACGTCGTCCTCGGTGCGCTCCCGCTGTTTCACTCCTTCGGCCAGACCTGCGGCCTGAACGCCACGATGCGCGTCGGTGGGGTGTTGACGCTCATCCCCCGCTTCGATCCCGCGCACGCGCTCGAGATCATCGAGCGCGACAAGGTCACGATATTCCAGGGCGTCCCCACGATGTTCGGCGGGATGCTCAACTCCGACGAGCGCGAGAAGCACGACACCTCCTCGCTGAAGACCTGCATGTCGGGCGGCGCGGCGATGCCGGGCGAGGTCATGCGGGGATTCGAGGAGGCCTTCAAGTGCAAGGTGCTCGAGGGCTACGGGCTCTCGGAGACCTCTCCCGTCGCCTCCTTCAACCACCCCGACAAGGAGCGCAAGATCGGCTCGATCGGCACCCCGATCGAGGGGGTGGAGATGAAGGTGGTCGACGACGACGGCAAGGACGTCGACCAGGGCGAGGTCGGCGAGATCGTCATCAAGGGCCATAACATCATGAAGGGCTACTGGAAGCGCGAGGACGCCACGAAGGAGTCGATCAAGGACGGCTGGTTCGCCACGGGCGACATGGGCAAGATCGACGAGGACGGCTACTTCTTCATCGTCGACCGCAAGAAGGAGCTGATCATCCGCGGCGGCTACAACGTCTACCCGCGCGAGGTCGAGGAAGTGCTCTACGAGCATCCCGCGGTCGAGGAGGCGGCGGTCATCGGGATGCCCGACGACAACATGGGCGAGGAGGTCGGCGCCGCCGTCGTGCTCAAGAAGGGCCAGGAGGTGAGCGAGGACGAGCTGCGCGACTACGTCAAGGAGCAGGTCGCGGGCTACAAGTACCCGCGCAAGATCTGGTTCCCCGACGAGCTGCCCAAGGGCCCGACGGGCAAGATCCTCAAGCGTGAGATCGAGGTGCCGGAGGCCGCGTCGCAGAAGGGCTGAGGCGTGGCCGCCGGCTCAGCGGCTCAGTGGTGCGACATGCCGCCCATCGCCCCGGGCGGCACGGGCGCCCGGTACCACTTCGTCCGCCACCCGTTCATCTGAGCGACCTCGCGCTGCTGGGCCGCGATGATTCGCTGCGCCAGCGCTCGCGCGGCGGAGTCCCGGCCCTTGGCGAGCTCGACCTTGGCCATCGCGATCGCGCCCTGGTGGTGGGGAACCATCATGTCGATGAAGGCGCGGTCGAAGGGCTGGGCGCTGTTGAGCGTGTCGGTGTGCATGTCCATCCCCATGGCGTGCATGTCGAGCCCGAGCGTGGCCTTGCTGCCACCGGTCGTGAGGTGGCTCTTGAGCTGGGCCATCTGTGCGATCTCGTCGCGCTGCTCCCTGCTGATGGAGGCCGCGAGCCCGCGGATCTCGGGGTGCTCCGCGCGACGCTCGGCGATGCTCGCCATCTCGATCGCGGACTCGTGGTGCGGGGTCATGTCGTTCACGAACGCTCGATCCGTGGCGGCGCCCGACGCCTGACTCGAGCCGCTGCCTCCGCAGCCCGCGACGAGCGCCAGCGCGACGGCGATGGCCGGCACGCCGAGGAGTTCGAGGACGGCGATCGGGCGGCCGCGGCGGAAGGGTGCGCGACGGCGGTGGGGTGATCCGGGTGACATGGGTAGGGCTCTCCGTCTTTCAGTCGCGGTCGTGGTCGTGGTCGTGGCGCGCGGCGAGGCCCGCGGCCTGCAGCTCTCGCGGTCGCTCCGTGGCGCCGGCGTATGCGGTGGGCTCGGCGGCGAAGGACTGCTGGCAGTGCTCGGTGCAGAAGTAGACGCTCTGCCCGTCGCGCTCGGAGACGTATGCCTTCTTGCGGTCGACCTTCATCCCGCAGACCGGGTCGCTCACCCCACGACGGAACGTGAGGTAGAAGAGCGCGGAAAAGATCGCCGCGCCGAGGACGTTGAGGAACAGCTTGTAGTCGACCTGGACCGAGCCGAAGATGTCCGCGCGGGTCGGCCGGCTGTGCGGCACGATGCCGACCACGGAGAACAGGCCGTCGACCACCAGCGCGGCGAGCACCATCGTCACGAACATCAGCGCGGTGATGCGCAGGGCGAACTTCGTGCCGTAGTACTTGCGGTAGATGGCGATGATCGGCAGGACGATCAGGTCGGCGAAGATGAAGGCGAGCACGCCACCGAAGGTGATCCCGCCCGACCACAGCACCGCGGCGAGCGGGACGTTGCCCACCGAGCACACGAAGCTCAGCATCGCGATGATCGGGCCGACGATCACGTTCTCGATCGTCCGGATGCCGGCGGGCGCGTCCTTGATGAAGAGCCCGTTGAAGAAGTCGTTGCCGAGTTGGGCGATGAAGCCGGCCAGGAAGAACCCGAGGGTGATCTCCTTCCAGAGCATCCCCCAGTCGTTGCGGAAGTTGTGCGCCACGTCGGACCACGCCTCCGGCGAGGTCAGGCGCCGGCGCCAGCTCATGCGCTCACCCGCCGAGTGATGCTGATGCCCGGTGTCCGCGTCCTGGGCATGCTCGCGCGCCTGCTCCTCGAGCCGGCGGGAGACGAAAACGCGCAGCAGGACCGTCATCAGCGTGACGAGCACGAGGCCGCCGACGAACTCGGCGAGCGCGAACTGCCAGCCGATAAGGAGCCAGATCACGACGCCGAGCTCGACCACCAGGTTCGTCGAGGCGAACTGGAAGGCCAGCGCCGAAGCGGCCGACGCCCCTTTTTGGAAGAGCGACTTCGCGATCGCGATCGCCGCGTAGGAGCACGACGAGGAGGCCGCGCCCAGCCCCGTCGCCCGGGCGACCGAGCCGAAGCCGCTGCGCCCGAGGCTCGCCTCGATCCGCTCACGGGGCACCCACGCCTGCACGATCGCCGAAAGCGCAAAGCCGAGCACGAGCGCCCACCAGACCTCGTAGGCCATGAGGAAGGCGTCCTTGAGGCCGTGGCCGAGGACCGTGAGCGCGCCGCTCATGCCGCGGCCTCCGCATTACCGGGTGGGGGTATCACGGCATTCAGCCTTGCATACCCCACCCCCGTATGTCAAGCTACGCACATGGCGTCATCCACGCAACCTCCGACTCGCGGCTACACCGCGAACAAGGACCAACTGCTCACGCGGCTCCGCCGCGTCGAGGGCCAGGTCCGCGGCATCGAGAGGATGGTCGAAGAGGAGCGCTACTGCATCGAGGTCATGACCCAGATCAACGCCATCCAGGCCGCCCTCGACAAGATCGCCCTCGGTCTGCTCGACGGACACGCTCGCCACTGCCTCAAGCCCGGCGGAGGCGGCCCCACCGAACCGGCCGAGCAGGTCGAGGAGCTCATGGGCGCCGTCGGACGCATGCTCTCGCGCTGAAGGGCGGCCGTACTCACTTCTCTTCCGCTGACCGACTACGCTCGCGCTGCGCAGGCGGCCAGCTCCGACCGGGCGGCGCTCCGATCGCGATGAGCTCATCGGCCCGGTGGTCGACCTGCAGCGTCGTGTGCACGATCTCGAAGCGGTCATGCAGCATCGCTTCCAGCCCCCGCCGAGCCGCGTGGCAGTTGGTCTCCTCGCGCACCAGCACATGCGCGGAGAGCGACGGAAAGCCGGAGCTCACCTCCCAGACATGGAGGTCGTGCACCTCGATGACGCCGGGCTGAGCGACGAGATCGGTGCCGATGGCCTCCGGGTCGAGCCCTCGCGGCGCCGCCTCGAGAAAGACGCGGCCGGAGGCCTTGAGCAACCCGTAGGCCGAGCGGAGCATCAGGCCGGCCACGAGCAGCGAGGCGATCGGATCGGCGCGCTCAAAGCCGGTGAGCAGGATGACGCCGGCCGCTATGACGGTGCCGATGAAGGCGTAGAGGTCGGTGAGGATGTGCTGAAAGGAGCCCTCGACGTTCAGGCTCTGGCGGTTGGCCCGGGCGAGCGTCCACGTCGCGATCAGGTTGACCACCACCCCGACTAGGGCGATGGCCAGGATGAGCCCGGCGCGGACGTGCGGGGGATCGATGAGCCGGTGGACCGCCTCGTAGGCGATGAAGCACGCCAACACCAGCAGCGTCACGCCGTTGGCCTGGGCGGAGAGAATCTCAACGCGCTTGAAGCCGTAGGTCAACGCACCCTTCGCCGGCCGGACGGCAAGCCGCGCCGCCACGAGCGAGAGTCCGATCGCCGCCGCGTCGGTGAGCATGTGTGCGGCGTCGGAGAGGAGCGCCAGCGAGTGGGCGATGATCCCGACCGTCACCTCGACGGCCATGAAGCCGAGAATCAGCGCGAGCGTGACCGTGAGCTTGCGCGCATCGGCGTCGGCGCTCACACCGTGCGCGTGAGCGCCCGAGCCGTGACCATGACCGTGGGCCATCAGCAGCACCCCTCCCCGCAGCGATCTCCCCCAGCCAGCGGAGAGGCGACGCAGCATCCCTCGCCGCGCCAGGTCTCGCGTCCTTCCTTGACCGCGACCCCCGCGATGCCGAGCGCCACGACGGGATCGAGCCACCACAGCCCGAATAGCGCATTGGCGCCCAGGCCCACCAGCACGCCGGCGGCCAGGTAGGCGCACAGCAGATTCTGCGTGCCCTCCCCCGCGGTGGCCGCCGACCCGAGCTGCGCGCCCAACCGCGTCTTCGCTCGGCCCAGAAGCGGCATCAGGATCACGCTGGCGATCGAGAGACCGATCCCCACCCAGCTCGCACCGGCATGCGATCCCGCGATCAGGGAACGGACCGCGTCGAAGCAGATATAGGGGGCGAGGAGGAAGAAGCTGACCGCGACGAGGCGCTGCGCGCGGCGCTCGGCCTCCTCGGACAACGAGCGATCCCCCGTGAAGCGCCAGATGACGATGACGCTGGCCAGCCCCTCGATGGCCGAGTCGAGGCCGAAGCCGAGAAGCGCCACCGAGCCCGAAACGAGGGCAGCGGTGATGGCGATAGCACCCTCGATCGTCATCCATCCGAGGCTGAGCCACGAGAGCTGCTTGGTACGACGAACGAGACGGTCGCGGGGCGGCGGGGCCTGAAGCTGGAGGAGCGCCCGGCGCTGCTCGGCCGCGGAGGCGCTCATGCGGTGAGCCGGGCTCGCGCGTCGAGGAGGCTGGCCAAGAGATGCTCGCCCTGGTCCGTCAACGCATACATCACCATCTTGCCGTCGCGGCGCGAGCTCACGAGCCCGGCCGAGCGCAAGCTACGAAGGTGGTGCGAGACGAGGTTGTGGGCCCGCTCGGCGATCCAGGCGAGGTCGCAGACGCACAGCTCGTCGCCGTCACGCAGCGCCGCCGCCAGCATCAACCTCGTCGGATCGGCCAGGGCGCGCGCGCCCACGGCCAGGGACTCGGCCTCCCCAAGGGCCAGACGCGCGCGCCGCAGCGCTTCGGCACGCGCTAGGTCAAGGCAGAGAAGGTCACACTGCTCGTCGCTCATACGCACAATCTAACCGATATTGATGCGAACGTTAGCCTTCTCCGGCATGGTTCGAGCCATGACCGAGGGCCGAGCGGTGTTCCGCCCATGAGCTCGACGCGGTGGCTCTTGCTCGGAGGTGCGGCGGTCCTTGCGGCCTACGGGCTGTTCGTGGTCGCGCTGCTGCTGCTCGGAAGGCGCGAGGCTGCGCGCGCGCTTGCCGGGTTCATCCCCGATTGCATCGTGCTCTTTCGTCGGCTCATGGGCGACGACCGCGTCCCGCGCCGTCACAAGCTCCTGCTCGGCGCGCTCATCGGCTACCTCGCTCTGCCCTTCGACCTCGTACCCGACTTCATTCCGGTAGCCGGACAGCTCGATGACGCCGTTCTCGTCGCGTTGGTGCTTCGCGCGATCCTCCGAGGCGGCGGTCCCGGACTGGTCGAGGAGCATTGGCCGGGGCCCGAGGCGTCGCTTGGCGCCGTGCTTCGGCTGGCAGGTCACGCGCGGACGACATGACGCCGCGCCGGGCTCGCCCGGCTGCACCGCCGTCGCCGTACGGGTTTTCCCAGGACCACATCCGCTTGCCGGCCGATGGGAAGAGGCCACGGATGCTCCTACAGCGGAGAGAGGGGGATTCGAACCCCCGAACGAGGTCACCCCCGTTACGCGATTTCCAGTCGCGCCCGTTCAGCCGCTCCGGCACCTCTCCGTGCGAGCCTCTTGAAGCCGAGACAGGGTACCGGGCGCGCCCGCAGGCGGCCGACGGCCGCCGCTAGGCGGCGCGGGCGCGCGGGCGGCGCAGCAGGCTCGCGATGAACCGCCCGACGATCACGTAGACGATCAGCGCGATGCCCCAGTTGATCGCGATGCCGAGCTTGCGGTCCTTGGGCTTGAAGATCCCGTCGAAGGGTCCGACGAGGAACTTGGCCGCGTCGTGGACGTGCTTGACGATGCTGTTGTCTTTGCTGGCCTTGAGGATCACGAAGAGGATCCCGAGGAGGATCAGCAGGGCGACGACGCCGGTGATCACATCCACGATGACCGCGAGCACGCCCAGCAGCCCGTAGACGCCGGCGGCGGCCCCACGGCCGACCGAACCGCCGCGCCCGGCGTCGTCGTCCGTCGCGTCCGCCGCTCCTTGTCTCTTCCGCCCCAAGCGTGCCATCGCGCGGCGAGTCTAGAGAAAGAGGCGACGCGACGCGACGCCCCCGCCTAGGCGGCGGGCGTCGCCGCCGATGCGATGGTCGGGTACGAGCCGGGATGGTCGCGGTCCGCGGCTCGAGGACGAACAGCTCGGCGGCCAGGTCGGGCGCCTGATGGGAGGAGCTCACTTGGTCGGCCCCTTTCCGGCGAACTGCCGCTGAAGGTTGACCAGGCCGCTGGACAGGGCGGCAGGAGTTCGGGATCGCAGGCGTTCTTCTCGATGCTCATGTCGCTCTCGCCTCCCTCGCCGTCGAAGTCGTCCGGCTCGTGGCTGCGCACGCCCGCGCTATCGTTTCAGGCAGCGGGTTGGGCGTTTTTGGGGCGTGGTCACGGGTCTCGAGGCGGGTGCGCCGGGGACGCTGAATCGTCTCAGTGGTACCGCCCGTCCACAGAACGAACGGCGAGTGTGTGCAAACGCGTGGCGTCCGGAGGCCAGCCTTTATGTCGGACATGCAACACGCAGATCAGTCAGCCCCCGCGTCGTCGGTCGAGGTCGAGCTCACACCGCCTTCGGAGGGGAGCGAGCGGCCGGTCGGCGGAGCGCTCGCCGCCGCGATCTCCAACCGCATGGTCCGCATCCTGCGCTCCTACAGTGGCCGCGGCCCCACCAAGGCGCGGACCACGGTCGGACGCGACCACGTCCTCGTCGTCCTCCATGACACGCTGACCACCGCGGAGCGCACGCTGGTGGCCCACGGCAGCGGCGAGCTCGTCCTCCAGACTCGTCACTCGCTGCAGAAGGCGATGCGCGAGGAAGCCACCCGGATGGTCAACGAGCTCACGGGGCGCACCGTCATCGGCTTCATGAGCGACAACCACATCGATCCCGACCTCGCCGCCGAGGTCTTTGTCCTCGAGCCGCGGCCCGACGGTGCCCACGCACCCGCCGAGGCCGAGGTGTCGGTGTAGGCAGCCAGGCCTCCGAAGCGAGCGGAGGGGGAGGGATTCGAACCCTCGTCGGAGGAGAACCCCCCGAAACGGTTTTCGAGACCGCCGCATTCAACCGCTCTGCCACCCCTCCGGGCCCGCGGTCGCGGGACGCAGCAGAGTAGCGCCGCGTGCGCCGCCGAGGCGCTCGAGGCGACCGGCCGGACGCCCCGGTCGTGGCGGTGACCGGGGCGTCCGCAGCCTCCCTTCCCAAGGTGGCGCCCTCGTTAAGTGAGAACGCTTCGCTCGGCCGCAGGTTGGCTCCAAGTCAGCGGCGGCCGGCGAAGAACGCGCGCAGCAGATCCGCGCCCTCGGCGGCGAGCAGTCCGCCGGCCACCTCCGGGCGGTGGTTGAAGCGGGGCTCCGCGAGCACGTCGAGGACGCTTCCCGCCGCCCCCGCCTTGGAATCCGCGGTGCCGAACACCACGCGGGGGACGCGCGCGAGGACGATGGCGCCCGCGCACATGGCGCAGGGCTCGAGCGTCACGTAGAGCACGGACTCAAGCACTCGCCAGCTTCCGAGGCTGCGCGCCGCTTCGCGCAGGGCGAGCGTCTCGGCGTGGGCGGTCGGGTCGCCCCGGAGCTCGCGCTCGTTGCGAGCCGCGCCGATCACCTCTCCCTCGCGCACGACCACCGCGCCGACCGGCACGTCGTCGTGCTCGAGCGCTCCCTCGGCCTCACGGAGGGCCAGGCGCATGTAGTACTCGTCGCGCGGAAAGAATCGGGAGGTCACCGGGAGGACCTTCTCAGGGCAAAAGGGAAACTTCTTAGTGCCGATGATGTCTTACTAGAGTCGGAGGGCTACCGAGTCCCCTCCGTTCGTTTCGATGCGCCTCCTCCCCTCCCCCCGATTCCTGCTGAGCCTCGCCGGCGTGGGCGCCGCCCTCGGCCCCGGCGCCGTCGCCGCGCGCGCCGACGTCGCGCCCGCCCCCTACGTCCCGGGGCAGGTGGTCGTGCGCTACGCGGCGCGCACGCCGCTCGGAGCGCGCGCCGCGACCGATCGCGCGGCCGGCGCGGTCGCGCTCGCCCAGCCCAAGCCGGCCACCGCGCCGTACCGCGTGCTCAAGCTGCGAGCCGGCACCTCCGTACCGGACGCCGTCCGTCGCCTGCGCGGTACGGCCGGCGTGCTCACCGCCGTGCCCAACTTCAGGGTGCAGGCGGCGGGCCAGAGCCCTCCGTTCTTCCCGCGCGACCCCGGCCGCACCAACCGCGCCGGCGCGTGGACGCGCTTTCAGTGGAACTTCCTGAGCGGCGCGGGCGTCGACGCCCCCGGCGCGTGGGGCAACCTGATCGCCGCCGGGCGCCCGGGCGGCAGCGGCGTGCGCGTGGCGGTGCTCGACTCGGGCGTCGCCTACCGGAACTGGAGGCAGTTCCGCCGCTCGCCCGACTTCGCCGCCACGAAGTTCGCCGATCCCTACGACTTCGTCGCCCACAACCGCTTCCCGCTCGACCGCGACGGGCACGGGACCCACGTCGCCGGCACCATCGCTGAGCAGACCGACAACCGCGCCGGGGTCACCGGGCTGGCCTACGGCGCGACGATCATCCCGGTCCGGATCCTCGGGCCCAACTCCGGCGACGTCGAGGTCGCGGCCGGCATCCGCTACGCGGTGCGCCACGGTGCCCAGGTCATCAACATGAGCCTCGAGTTCCCCGACCGCGAGGCGACGCTGACTGCCGCCGACATCCCCGACGTGATCGACGCGATCCAGTACGCGCACCGCCACGGCGTGGTCATCGTGGCGGCTTCGGGCAACGAGGGCCCGCGCGTCTCCTACCCGGCGCGCGCAGACCACGTGATCGCGGTCGGCGCCACCACCGTCCATCGCTGCCTGGCCAACTACTCGAACCACGGCGCGGGGCTGACCCTCGTCGCTCCCGGCGGCGGCGGCGACGCGTACCTGCCCCGCGACACGAACTGCAAGGCCGACGACCCCAACGGACGGCCGATCTACCAGGAGACGCTGCTCTCCCATGACGTGCCCGTACGCCGCCGCGGACGCGTGGTGCGCTACGCGACCGTCCCCTACCCCGACCGCTTCGGCCTGCCCTCGGACATGATCGGCACCTCGATGGCGTGCCCGCACGTGGCGGCCACGGCCGCGCTGGTGATCGCCAGCGGCGTCCTCGGGCCAAATCCCTCGCCCGACGCGGTCACGACCCGGCTCGAGAGCACGGCGCGCGACCTCGGCACGCCCGGCTATGACCTCCGCTACGGCTACGGGCTCGTGAACGCGGCGCGGGCCACGGCGCCCTAGAGCCCGAGAGCCGCGCGGCTAGGTCGTGCGGATGATGAGCACCGAGCAGGGTGCGTGATGGGAGACCTTGTTCGGCACGGAGCCGAGCAGGAAGCGCTTGGCGCCGGTCATCCCCTTGTTGCCCACGATGATCAGGTCCGCGTTCTCCTCCTCGGCGACGTCGAGGATCGCATCGGAGGGGTCCCCGCGCCGAGAGAAGGTCTGGACCTCGACGCCGGCAGCCTTGGCCTCGTCCTCGGCATCGCCCAGCGTCGCCTCGACGTCCTCGCGCGGGTTGACGGCCCACTCGACGTCCCTGGGCACCTCGCCCCGCTCCTGGCGCAGCCGCTGGTCGGGCACCGGCTCGTAGGCGCTCACGAGCTTGAGGTTGCCGCCGACGCTCCGCGCGAGGTCGATGGCGTGCTTCACGGCCTGCTTGGCCGTCTCCGAGCCGTCCGTCCCCACCACGATCGAGCGGAACATCGCTTCTCCTTTCGCCGGTGCATCGATGCGCGGGGATCATAGAGGCGAGCCGGCGCGCGGGGGCGGCGCCTCGCAGGGTCGCGGAACGGGTCATCTATGGTGGCCACGGGGATGATCGACCTCCACTCCCACGTCCTGCCCGGCATCGACGACGGGCCGGCGAGCCTCGAGGGCTCGCTCGCCCTGGCTCGCGCGGCGGCGCAGAGCGGCGTTCGGACCCTGATCGCCACCCCGCACATCGATCACTCCTACGGCCTGGCGCCGGCCTCCGTCGCCGAGGCCGTGCAGCGACTCGCGGCCCGGTTGCGCGAGGAGGAGATCGCGCTCGAAGTGCTGCCCGGCGGAGAGGTCGCCCTCTCACGCTGCCCCGAGCTGCGCGACGAGGAACTGCGCGCCGTGAGCCTCGGCGGCGGTCCCTACATCCTGCTCGAGAGCCCCCTTCAGGCGGCGGCCATCGGGCTCGAGTCCGCCGTGTTCGACCTCCACGTGCGCGGATTTCGCGTCCTCCTCGCCCACCCCGAGCGCTCGCCGGTGTTCATGCGCGATCCCGACGCCCTGCGCCGACTGGTCGAGCAGGGCGCGCTCTGCCAGATCACCGCGGGCTCGCTGCTCGGCCGCTTCGGCCGCACGGTGCGCTCCTTCTCGCTCACACTGCTCCGCGAGGGCCTGGTGCACGACGTGGCCTCCGACGCCCACGACGCGCAGCGCCGGCCGCCCGGGCTGCGCGAGGGGCTTGCCGCCGCCGAGGGCGACGTGCGGGGGCTGAACGATCAGGTCGCCTGGCTCACCGAGCAGGCGCCCGCCGCGATCCTACGCGGAGAGCCGCTCCCGCCGCGCCCCGAGCTACCTCAGCGCCGAGGACTGCTCGGACGCCTCAGAGGAGTTTCGTGAGCGCGATGATCGCCCCGGCGAGCACCGCGACGACGATCGCGACTTGAGTCCAGATCCAGAAGGGCGACACCGTCCGCCGAGCTTAGTGGACGGCGTTCCTCAGCCGCGATAGCGGGGGAAGTCCCGCGCATGCGTGGCGTTCCCGGCGAGCTCGAGCGCCCACGTCAGCCACCAGGCGCCCGTGCGGGGACCCGGCATGGAGCCGGGCGCGTTGGCGCACGGGCCGTCGGAGAGGCCGGGAGGGCTGACCCAGAAGAACGCGTCGACGAGGCGGTTGCCGGTGTCCAGGGTGGGCAGTGGTCCGAGCGCACGGCCGGCAGGGTTGCACCACACCTCGTTGCCGTAGCGCACCCGGTCGCGGGGCACGAGCGGCCCGTTGCCGTTCATGGCGGTGTTGACCACGAAGTGCTTGCCGCTCAGCAGCCGCGAGATCTTCGTGCCGTAGGCGATCTGGGTGTGGGTCCACTCGTAGTGGGTCGGATCGAGGACGAACCCGCGCGCCCGACCGACGCCGACACGGCGCAGAAGCTGGGCCGCGCGCCGCGCGCTCAGCCAGTCCGATGCGCCGGCGTCGATGTAGACGCCGGTGTTGGGGAGCGCGGCCAGCCGGCGCACCTCGTAGGCGATCAGGCCGAGGCGGAAGTTCAGCGCGCTCCCGCGCAGGCAGTTCGAGCTGGCGACGCCGTCGGACTCGACGAAGATCACCGCGCGATGGCGGCCGATCCCGCGGGCGAAGCCGTCGACCCAGCGGCGGAAGCCGGCCGCGCTCGGGCCGCCGCTCTGCGCACAGCCCATGCCGGGCAGGTTCTCCGTGACGAGCGTGGGGATGACGTCGGCCCCCTCCTCGGCGACGGCCCGGTCGAAGTAGGCGCGCGTGGGCTGCTCGCCGAACTGCCACGGCCACCACTTGGCCGACGGGGTGCGGGCCAGCACGTCGAGCTGGTTGGCGGTGCCAAGATGGCCGAGCGAGCGCTGATAGCTCACCTCGCGCACCGCGGGCTTCCAGTGCCAGTCGACGAACCACGGGCCGGCGGCCAGGGGATTGCCGGCCGGGGCCGCCACCGCCGAGCCCGCGCCGGCCAGGGCCAGCACGCCGCACGCGAGCAGGAGGACGCTGAGAAGTCGCTTGAAGGGCACGGTGGTTCGGTGCGGGGGCAGCCGAGGGGCGGACGCCGGCCTCCCTTCCCTACCGACACATAATCGGCCGCTCGCATGCGGACCTTTAGCGCGACAAACGAGACTGGCGCGTAGCCGCTCGTTTGGAACGGCTCGCCTCCGCGCAAGATGACGCGCGATGCCCGCGGCCGTGATCCTCGACGTCGACGGAACCCTCGTCGACACGAACTTCCACCACGCGATCGCGTGGTATCGCGCCTTTCGCCAGCACGGCATCGTGCTCCCGATCTGGCGGATCCACCGCTCGATCGGGATGGGCGGCGATCAGCTCGTGCCCTCCCTCACCGACGAGAAGACCGAGGAGGAGCAGGGCGAGGACATCCGCACGGCGGAGAAGGCGCTCTACATGGCGCTGATCGAGGAGGTCGAGCCCTTCGCGGAGTCACGCGAGCTCATCGAGGACCTGAAGGGTCGCGGCCACGCGGTCATCCTCGCCTCCTCGGCCAAGGCCGACGAGATCGACTTCTACCTCGACCTCCTCGACGCCCGCGAGCTCGCCGACGGCTGGACGAGCTCGGCCGACGTGGAGAACACCAAGCCCGAGCCCGACCTGGTGCATGCGGCCGTGGAGAAGGCGGGCGGCGGCCCGGCGGTCATGATCGGCGACACGACGTGGGACTGCAAGGCCGCCGCGGCGGCCAGCGTGGAGACGATCGCAGTGCGCACGGGCGGCTTCTCCGCCGAGGAGCTGCGAGAAGCCGGCGCGCGCTCGGTGTGGGACTCCGTGGCCGAGCTGCGCGGACGGCTCGACGAGGCGCTGCCGGGATAGCGCCGCGCCGGCCTCCCCCCTACCAGCCCCGGCCTACAGGCCGAACTTCTCTCCCAGCCCTCCGAGGTTGCCCAGCAGGTCCTTGGGGTCGATGCCGAGCTTCTCGAGCAGCCCGCTGTCGCGCTCGGGATCCACCTGATCGGGAAGCTCCTGGTCGGCCTGGTCCGCCTTCTCGCCCTCGCCGCGCTCCTTGAGGAGGGCGAGGATCTTGTCCTTGGGGATCTCCATCGTGCACTCTCTTCTCGGTCGGGTTCGGGTCGCCGACCTACCCCTCCGACCGGCCCACGAAGCGCAGCTCGAGTAGCGTGGGCCCGGTGAACGGCGCGGACAGCGGCGTGCGCCTGCGCCAAGCGGTGATCGTGGCGCGTGAGCTCGAGCCGGTTCTCGCCGAGCTGCGTGCCGAGCTCGGCCTCGGCGAGCCCTATGCCGACCCCGGCGTGGCGGAGTTCGGGCTGCGCAACGCGGTGTGCGCGCTCGGCGACGGGTTCATCGAGGTGGTCTCTCCTTCTCGCCCCGGCACCGCGGTCGGGCGCCAGCTCGAGCGCCACGGCGGAGACGGCGGCTACATGGCGATCTTCCAGCTCGACGATCTGGACGCGGCCCGCGGGCGCGCACGGGAGCGGGGCGTACGCGTCGTGTGGGAGATCGACCTTCCCGACATCTCCGCCACGCACCTCCATCCGGCCGACGTGGGCGGCTCGATCGTCTCGCTCGACCGATCCGAGCCGCGCGCCTCGTGGCGCTGGGGCGGCCCGGACTGGACGGGCCGCACGGGCCACGGCGCACCCGGCGCCCTCGTCGGGATCGGAGTCCGGGTCGCCGATCCGGGCGCCGTCGCCGATCGCTGGGCCTCCCTCCTCGCCGCGCCGGAGCCGCGCGGGGATCCGCCCCGGATCTCCCTCGACGGCGGCGGGCACGTCGAGTTCTCGCGCGCCGACTCCGCCCGGGCCGTCGGCCTGGCCGAGATCGCCGTCGCGCTCCCGCCCCAAGTGCGCCGCGGCCGCGCGGCCGTGGAGATCGCCGGCGTGCGCTTCGTGCTGCTCGACGCTCCGTAGACTGCGCGGCTCGAGCCCCGAGGGAGGAGGAGCGATGAGCACAGTGGTGGAGCGGACCGTGCAGGACGGCGTGGCGCTGCTCACGCTGAACCGCCCCGAGCGGCTGAACGCTTGGACCCCGGCGATGGGGCGCGCCTACTTCGACTCGCTCGAGGAATGCGCCGCGCTCGAGGAGGTACGGGTGATCGTGGTCACGGGTGAGGGACGCGGCTTCTGCGCCGGGGCCGACATGGAGAACCTGCAGTCGCTCGGGGAGAACGGCGCGGAGCCCGCCGCCGGTGAGCGCGACCCGCGCCCGCAGTCGTTCCCGCTCAGCATTCCGAAGCCGATCATCGCCGCCGTCAACGGCGCGTGCGCCGGGATCGGCCTCGTCCTCGCCCTCATGTGCGACATCCGCTTCGCCGCCGAGAGCGCGAAGCTCACCACGGCCTTCGCCCGCCGCGGCCTGGTCGCCGAGTACGGCATCGCGTGGATCCTCCCGCGTCTCGTCGGTCCGGCCCGGGCGCTCGACCTTCTTCTCTCCGGGCGGGTGGTGCTCGGCGAGGAGGCCGCGGCGCTGGGGCTCGTCAACCGCGCGATCGCGCCCGAGCGCCTGCTCGAGGAGACGCTCGCCTACGCCCGTGACCTCGCGGTGAACTGCTCGCCGGCGAGCATGGCCGCGATGAAGGGCCAGCTCTACGGTGATCTCGAGCGCGGGCTCGACGCGGGCCTCGAGGAGGCGAACCGGCTCATGCTCGGCTCCTTCGCGGCGCCCGACTTCAAGGAGGGCGTCTCGAGCTTCCTCGAGCGACGCGAGCCTCGCTTTGCGCCCTTCGCGCGCTGATCTCCCAGCACACTTTCAGCCTCCTCTCAGGGTCGCCTTCGATACTCGCCCCTCGGGTGACGCCACCCGTCCACGCACCCGACTCGGAGGTTGGGGCACATGAGAAGGTCCCTGCTCACCCGCGCGGGCGTCGTCGCCGGCGCCTGCGCGCTCGTCGGGGCGGGAGCCGGCATCGCCGGAACCGCCGCCTCGCCTTCGGGCACCCACCTCAAGGCCGGCTCGGCGCAGACTGCCCGCGACCTCCGGGGCCCCGGCGGCGGCTTTGAACGCGAGCATCGGGGCGGGCCGCCCGTGCACGCCCAGCGTCGTCCTCAACAAGGCGCGCGACGGGTTCATCACCGTTACCGCGGACAACGGGACGGTGAAGTCGGTGTCCGGCCAGGACGTCACGATCACCGAAGCGGCCGGGTCGGTCACCTACAAGGACGTGACGCTCACCGTGCCCGAGAAGGCCACGGTGTACCGCAACGGCTCCGCGGCCAAGCTCGGCGACCTGCGCACCGGGGACCGGGGACCGGGGACCGGTCTCGCAGTCCAGCGAGGGAACCACGGTCTTCGCCGCGAACGCTCAGCACCGGCGCGGCGGTCCCGGCGGGTTCCACCACGACCACCATGACGGCGACGGGCCGCCACCGAGGGGCTTCGGCGGCTGATCCGCAAGACGCGCGCACACGGTGGCCCGGTTCGCCCGGGTCACCGCTCTTGCGCTCCTACGCTCCGGGCCGATCCTCCGTGTCGCCACCCGCCCCGGCGTCCTCGTCGGGCGCGCGGACCGCCGTCTGCTCCTTGACGGCGTCCTCCCCGATCTTGTCGGTCCCGGCTGCCGCGTCGGCGCCCCGACGTTGAACCGCCTCTTCGAGCGACTCGGGAGGGTCCTCCTCGTCCACCCTGGCGCCTTCTCTGGGCTCGTTACCTTCGACCATGCTCTGCCTCCGATCTCCCGCCGCGGTCATCGCCGCGCTGGCGTCGGCATACCCGGGAGGCGCCCCCCCCTTATGCGTCCGGTCGGGGGACGCTCAACGGCCTTCCCCCGGGATCGGTAGCCGTCCGCCGCCGTAGTCCAGGCTGACCGGCTGCCCCGGCCCCGGAGGAAGGCGCCAGGCGGCGTTGAGGGGGAGCACCTGGCGCGGCGCGAGCCGCACCCGGATCCCGAGGCGCTCGAGCTCGAAGGCGTTCTGCACCTGGCCGAATTGGGTCGGCGAGTAGAGGCCGTGCGCGAAGCTGGCGAGGAAGCGGACGGTGGCACCCTTCACGACGGCGCCCCGGCCGTCGCGGAGCGTGATCCGGCGCGCGTCGAGTACGAGCGGCGCTCTCGACCGGTTCTCGACCTTCCCCCCGAGCACGCCGTCGCGGGGGAGGTTCGCGTAGCGAAAGACGTGCGGCGCTCCGCTCCACGCCAGCGGCGCACCGGAGTGCCCGCCGCAGCCGACCGCGGCGGCGGCCATGGCAAGTAGTGCGAGGGTGGCGCCGCGTGCCCCGCCAGAGCGCCTCAACGAGGCTTGGGCGGCAGGGTGAACCAGTCGCAGCCGGGCGGGTTGGTCATGTTCTTCGGGTCCCAGGCCGCGCACGCCGCTTCCTTCTCGAGCACGGGGGGACTGCCGGGGCGAAAGACGCCGACGGTGGGGTCGCCGCAGTCGGGCATGGCCGGTTGATGCTCCTGGGTGGCGCCTCCCGCGTCGGCGCTCGAGTTGCCGTGCACGCAGTTGCCGGCGCCCTCGCCGTCCCAGGTTATGTCGTAGCCGTTGGGTAGTCGCGCGTTGCTCGAGGAGCGCCCGAACCGGTTGGAGACGATCCGGTTGCCGTTCGACGTGTCCCGCTGATCGTTCGGATTGTTGTCACCGCGGAACGCGGCGGGGATCCAGAAGATCCGGACGCCGCTCTTCCAGTTGTCGTAGATCTGGTTGTTGCGGATCTCGTCCCGGTTGCCGCCGTAGATGATGATTCCCGAGCCCTCGGGCACCTGGAACTGCGGGCAGACGAGGTGCGGCTTGCGCTTCTTGAACGGCGTGTCCGCGCAGTAGCGCTGATGGGGCTCGGCGAACAGCGGGAAGTTGTTGGAGTAGATCCGGTTGCGCTCCCACTTGAAGCACTCCTGCGGCATGCCGGGGTGCCCGGCGGCGAACGAGTCGGTCGACAGGCCGGTGGCGTTGTCGTGGAACTGGGAATCGTGGATGTAGGTCGAGTTGCCCGCGGTGCCCGAGTAGCCGAGCGTGTTGCCGTAGGAGTTGATGCCGCGCAGCTCGATCCCGTAGCGGCGCTTGGAGTAACCGTCTGCGGGAGAGCATCCCTTGGGATCGGAGCCGGGGTAGACGCCCGAGTCGCCGTTGCCGAAGGCGGTGATGTTCTCGTAGAGGCCGTGATCGGTGGTGAACGACAGGACCCCGTAGTTCTGGTTCCAGCGCGCGATCACGTGGTCGATGTGAAAGCCGTTCAACTCGACCAGGTCGATGCCGTTGAACGCTCCGTACTCGACCGCGATGTTGCGCACCGCAAAGCCGTCCGCGCGGTCGACGCGAATGACGTCCATCTTCGTGCGGTCGCCCTTGATGTCCACGTCGCCCGGCTTGCGTCCCATACCCACGAGCTGCAGGTTGCAGCGCACGTCGCAACGCGGGGAGTGCGCGCCGTCGCCGAGCACCTTGCGGTTGCCGACGATCGAGATCAGGTTGCGCGCGTTCGGGCAGTCATGCTGGAAGCGGAAGTTCGGCCGCACCGGCGGATCGTTCGAGCGGGCTCCCGCCGGCGGGGGTGCGTTGTTGCCGTAGCCCTCGGTCTCCGCGAAGTACTTGCCCTGGTCGCTGCACTTCTTCGGCGTGAACGGCACGCGCCGGCTCGGAAGCTCCTGGTAGACGCCGGGCATGATCAGGATGCGCGTGTTGCTCTTCGCGTGGTTGACGGCGGCCTGGATGTCGGCGAAGCGGCAGCGGCGCAGCAGGGCCAGGCGCGAACGCAACGCGCTCCCGCGGAACTCCCGGTGCAACCGGCGGGCGGACTCACGGCGCTTGCAGACCACGAGGCTCGGACCGTGCGTGCGAAACGCCGGCACCTGGCCGAACCCCGGGTCGGGGAAGGTGGTCGGCCGCTCAGGATGACCGTAGGACAGCGTCGCGGGGAGGACGACGGCGATGAGGGCCACGCACACGACCCCGAGCAGCAGCAACGAGCGCTTCACGATGAGGAAACTACTGCCTGGGAGGGCCTCGGCACAAGCTCCGGCGCGTTCGTGCGCCGGATCCAGCGTCGATCGGCGAGCGCCCAGGCGGCGTAGGCGAGCGCCCCCGCGGCGCCGGTCACGGTGAGGAGCACGCCGGCGGCGCTGACGCCGGCGACGCCATGCGCTCCGAGGATAAGCACGGCCGCGGCCGCGGCCGCGCTCGGTCCGACCGGCAGCGTGCTCAGCGCGGAGACCGCGATGAGGACTGCGGTGGCCTCGAAGACCGAGGCATGGATGCCCACGGCACGAAGCATGAGCCAGTTGCGCGCGATCTGGGCCAGGACCCCAAAGAGCACCAGGGCCGCCATTCGGGCCCGCGCCGAGCCGTCGCCCAGCACCGCGAGCCCGCGGCGCCATCCCCGCGTACGCCGGCGCGCGAGGCGAGCGAGCAAGACCGTCACCCCGAGCATCACCGCGAAGGCCACGAGCGGCGTCCACCAGGCGAGCCCCAGCGGGCCCACCAGGGTGAAGCAGGTCAAGGTCGCCAGGGTGACCTCGACGATGATGATCGGCAGCTCGGTGGCCGCGAGCGTCACGGCCTTGGGCACCTGCTCGGGAGCGGCGCGACGGAGGGCAAGGATGCGCATGGCGAACCCGAGCTCGCCGTTGATGAGGTTGCCGACGTAGCCGATGCTCGCCGCCCCATAGACCCGCCGGCGATCCACCGCGGCTCCCGCCGCGCCCACGCAGATGCTCCACGCCTCGCTGCGCGTGAGCAGGCACGCGAGGTGCAGAGCCACGGCCGCGCCGAGCAGCCACCACGAAGCACCGGCGGCCGCGTGGGCGAACTGTCCCCAGCGTCCGGCGAGGACGAGCGCGAGCGCGCCCAGCGTCGCCGCCGTGCCGAGGACGGTCAGCGCATGTCGTCGGCGCGCGGCGAAGCAGCGCATGCGCGTAGACAGGCGTGAGAGCCGGCGAAGTGCGGCGCGGGAGCGGGCGCCCAGCGGGAGCTGCGAAGCGCAACGGCTCTGCGTTCGATCGGCGGGTACGGCTCGTCACCTCCTCGCGGGGTGGGGTGCGCTACGAGACGCCGGCGGCCCCCCGCGCATCGATGAAGGTGAGCGCGCGACCGTCGCGGCCAGCGTACTCCCATGTGTCCCGCCGCCGCGCAGGTCGGCGAGCTTCGAGAGCCGCGGCCACGGCGCGCCCGAGATCACTCGAGCGGCCGTGGCGCAGCCTGTGGATCAGGCGCCGAGCTCCTCGGAGGCCATCTGCGCGCCCTTGACCCGGTTGGCGATCTTCTGCATCGCGATATCCCGGGCGAAGTCCGGCGATCCGTGGGCCGGCTTCTCGTCGCGCGAGAACGGCGAGAACCCGCAGTCGTCGGTGGCACCGAGCTGCTCCTTGGGGATGTACTTCGCCGCCGTCACGAGCTGGTCGCGAACCTGCTCGGGAGTCTCCACCTCCGGGTTGAGCGGGTTGATCACCCCCATGAACGCGACCTGCTTGACGCCCTCGGCGTCCTCGCGCAGGTGCTCGCCGACGAGCTTGTAGACCTTCTCGCGGTCCTCCTCGCTCGAGCACTGGATGAGGAAGTAGCCCGCGTTCAGGTCGAACATGTGGTCCAGGAGCTTCTCGTAGGGCACCTCCTTGGAGTGCACGGAGTCCGTGTCACCTCCCGGGCAGGTGTGGATGCCGATGTTCTTGCGCTCCTCGGGCGAGAAGCGGGCGAACAGCCGGTTGTTGAGGTCGATGAAGTCCTGGAGCATGTCCTTGCCCGTCCAGGGGTTGCGCGCGTCGTTCTTGTTCGCGAGACGGCCCTCGGTGAAGTCGACCGACACGCGCACCGCGCCGGCCTCGAACGCCTTGCGGATGTCCTTCTCGCATTCGTCGACGACGTCGTTCAGGAACTCCTCGCGCGAGTAGCCCTCGAGCTCCGCTTCGAGCGGGTAGAGCAGCATCATCATCGAAGGCGAGATCACGGCCTGCTTGACCGGCTTGGAGGCGATCGCCTTGTTCTTCTCGACGAACTCAGCGGCGAAGGTCTTGTAGCGGAACGGGCCGCCGGTGAGTCGCGGGAGCTGGCGGTGGTGCCCGTCGTCGAAGATGGCGAAGTACTGGCCGTCACCCGCGAGGTTGTCGGCCAGGCCGGTGCCGGCCAGCGTGTCGGTGATCGGGTAGGTCGCGAAGCTCGACTCGCGCTGCTCGCCGTCGGTGACGTAGGTCTCCCCCGTCTGCTCGAGGCGCTTGATCGAGTCCTCGGCCGCCTTGTCCTGCTCGGCTTGGAGCTGCTCGAAGGTTATCTGGCCGTCGTCGTGGGCCTGGAAGGCCTCCTGCAACTTCATGGGCCTCGGCAACGACCCGACGAGCTCGGTCGGAATGGGCATGTGGCGTCCTCCATCTGTTGGCACGGCGAGACCGGTAGGTCTCTCTCTCCCTTGCCGTCTGCCCCGATCGGAGGAAGGGCATGCGCGCCGACTGGCGGACGGGCGCCGCGGCGGGCGGGCTCAACTCGGCGGGCCCCTGCGACCCGCCTCCGTCACCGACTCCGTGAGCGATCGCAGCGTGTCGCGGAGCGTGGCGAAGGCGTGATCATCGAGGTCCATGGCGTCGGAGAGGAGCCGGGGGACGGCGCCGGCGCGCTCGCTCAGCGCCTGCCCCGATCGCGTGAGGAGGATCTGGACCGAGCGCTCGTCGTCACGGCGGCGCTCGCGGCGCACGAGCCCGCCCGCCTCGAGTCGCTTGAGCAGCGGGGAAAGGGTGCCGTAGTCCAGGTGCAGTGCGCCGGCCAGCTCCTTGACCGGCACGGCACCGCGATCCCAGAGCACGAGCATCACCAGGTACTGCGGGTAGGTGAGGCCCAGCTCGTCGAGCAGGGGACGGTAGAGGGCGGTCACCGCCCGCGACGCGGCGTAGAGCGCGAAGCAGAGTTGCTCCTCCACCAGCACGGGATGGCCGACGGGCTGCGAGCGCATGTCGGTCGACACGCGACGGACTCTAGAGACCCGGGGCTAACTGAGGCCGAGAGCTACCTCGCGTCCGATCTAATCGTACGCTGTATATTTCGCTCGTCACTCGGCCCGCCACCCCGGCGTGCCGCCAACCGATAGATACGGAGCCCCCCAATGCCGAAGCTGAGGGTCCCCGATTCCGGTGGTGTCGAGCTGTACTACGAGGATCACGGCTCGGGCCGGCCCGTCGTGCTGATCCACGGCTGGCCGCTGAGCGGCCGCTCGTGGGAGAACCAGGTCGGCGCGCTGGTCGAAGCGGGCCACCGCGCGATCACCTACGACCGGCGCGGCTTCGGGTTGTCCTCCCAGCCCTACGAGGGCTACGACTACGGCACCTTCGCCTCCGACCTGAAGGCTCTGCTCGAGCACCTCGACGTGCGCGACGCGACGCTCGTCGGGTTCTCCATGGGCGGCGGCGAGGTCGCGCGCTACATCGGCTCCTACGGCACCGACCGCGTCGCCGCGGCGGTGTTCGCCGCGGCGGTCCCGCCGTTTCTCTTTAAGTCGGACGACAACCCCGACGGCGGGCTCGACGACGCCACCATCGAGCAGTTCCAGGCTGGCGTGACGGGCGATCGGCTCGCCTTTCTCGACGAGTTCACCCGGAACTTCTTCACCGCCGGAGAGCGCACGGACCTGATCAGCGAGCCGGCACGCCGCTACGCCTGGGAGATCGCCGCCTTTGCCTCGCCGAAGGGCACGCTCGACTGCATAAACGCCTTCGGCCGCACGGACTTCCGCGGCGACCTCGAGAAGGTCGACGTCCCGACGCTCGTCATCCACGGCGACTCGGACGCGATCGTCCCCTTCGAGGTCAGCGGCAAGCGCACCCACGAGACGATCGCGGGCAGCGAGCTCGCGCTGATCGAGGGCGGCCCGCACGGACTCAACGCGACCCACGCCGAGGAGTTCAACCGCGCGCTGCTGCAGTTCCTCGCGCGCTAGCGGACCGCGAACGGACGGGCCGGCGTTGGGAACGGCCGGCTCGTTCGCCCGCGTGCGTCGACCGCCGCTCCAGACGCCGGTTCTCGGTACGCTCCCGACCGATGATCCTTCACGCGCACGAGCCTCGTCGGTCGCGTTGATGAGGCACCTCCGGGGCAGGCGCCGCACCGCCCGCGTAGTGGTCGTTCTCGGTATCGCCGCAGTGTTGGGCGCCCTCGTCGCCGGCGTGGCGCTCGGTCAGTTGGGAGCGGTGAACGACCTGTTCGCGCTCGGGCAGGGCAACGGCGACGCGCCGGTGCGCGCGCCCGTCGTGCGCCGGGCCGAGCCGCCGTTGCTCGCCACGCCGCTCGGGCGCTGCGGACCCGGCTCCCGTCCGCAGCCGGGCGTCGATGGACGCGTCCCCGCCGGCTCGGCGGCCCACGGCCTGAGCTGCAACGTCACGCTCTTGAGCCACCAGGGAACCGAGGGCGGCTTCAAGGTCTTTCGCTACGTCGACTCGCACCGCCGCGAGTGCGCCTACTACGACACCACCCTGCTCGCTCCGCTCAACGCTCTGAACCCGGGAGGCGGCTCGGCCGGCGTCGAGGTGCTCGACATGTCGGACCCCTCGCACCCGGTGCAGACCGACACGCTCGTGACTCCACCGATGATCTCGCCGCACGAGTCCCTGAACCTCAACCCCAGGCGCGGGCTGCTCGCCGCGGTGAACGGCAACCCGGACACCGAGCCCGGCCTCGTCTCGATCTACGACGCCCACGCCGACTGCCGCCACCCCGTCCTGAAGTCCCTGGCGCCGGTGGCCCGCTTCGGGCACGAGAGCGGATTCTCGCCCGACGGCAAGACCTTCTACGCGACCGCCACGGGACTGCAGGAGATCACGGCGATCGACGTCTCCGATCCGTCGAGCCCCCACGCCGTGTGGGAGGGGCACGAGTACTCCCACGGAATGGCGCTGAGCCCCGACGGCAACCGCGCCTACATCGCGGATGCCACCGGGGGCAACATGCTCATCCTCGACACGAGCGAGATCCAGGCGCGCAAGGCCAATCCCCACGCGCGTGAGATCAGCCGGCTGACGTGGAACTCGGCCTCGATCCCCCAGAACGCGTATCCCTTCACCGAGAACGGGCATCCCTACGTGCTCGAGTTCGACGAGTACACCCAGGCCACGCTCTCGCCGAACGGCAACAAGGACGCCGTGGGCGCTGCGCGCGTCATCGACATCGCCGACGAGCAGCACCCACGCGTGATCTCGAACCTCCGCCTCGCGGTCAACCAGCCCGCCGCGCACCACGCCGCCGACGGCGACCCGGGCACGAACAACCCGGCGCAGGGCTACGCGGCCCACTACTGCGACCTCCCGACCACGGTCAACCCGAAGCTCGTCGCGTGCTCGTTCATCGCGTCCGGGCTGCGCGTCTTCGACATCACGCGGCTGACGCATCCGAAGGAGGTCGCCTACTACGTCGCGCCGCCCAAGCCGCGCTCGGAGAACGGCTACATGGCGAGCGACTACGCGATGTCCAAGCCCGCGTTCGCGCCGAGCCGGCGCGAGGTCTGGTTCTCCGACGGAACTTCCGGCTTCTACGCGCTGCGCCTGCGCAAGAGCGTGTGGCGAGCGGACAGCCGCCCGCGGATCACGGTGCGAGGCGTCCCGCGGACGTGCCGGCACGCCGACGGGGACCGCGACGGCGACGACCTGGTGACGCTCCGGGTGATCGTTCGCGACGTGCAGCCCTTGGCCGCAACCCGATTGACGGTGGGGGGCCGGACGATCAAGGTCAGCCGCCGGACGAGCTTCCGCGTCACGGTGGACCTGGCCAAGCTGAGGCTCGGCCGGCATGAGCTGAAGGTGGCGGCGGCGAACGTGAGCAGCGCCCGCGCGACGCGCTCGGTCTCCCTCAGCCGGTGCCGCGCGGGGAACGACTCGCGGGAAGGGCGCGCGGGCCGCTAGCGCCGGAGCCCGTCCCGGGTTCGGGACGCGATACGCGGCGGGGCGGGCACGAGCGTCCGGCCACCGTCTCCCGAGTGACGGTGGAGGGACGTTCGCCGCCCGTCGGGGAGGAGCGAGACTCGAGCCTCGCGCTGCTCGACACCCGCGCCAACCGCTGACAAGCTCTCGGCGTGCGGCTCACCGCCGACATGCAGCGGGTGGTGCGCGAGCAGGCGCTGGGGTTCGTCGCGACGGTGCGCGCCGACGGCACGCCGTCCCTCTCCCCGAAGGGCACGACGACCGTGTGGGACGACGAGCACCTCGCCTTTCTGCACCTCCATTCGGAGGGCACAGTGGCCAACCTCGAGAGCAATCCTCGCGCAGAGGTCAACGTCGTCGACCCGATCAGGCGCAAGGGCTACCGGTTCGCCGGCCGAGCAGAAGTCATGACAAGCGGCCCTTGCTTCGAGGAAGCGCTGGCACGGTTCGCGCGCGAACGGGGCACTGACGGTCGAAGCGTCAAGGCGGTCGTGCTCATCGAAGTCACCGACGCCCAGAAGCTCGTCTCCCCCGCCTACGACAACGGCAGCACCGAGGCACAGATCTCCGCGCGCTTCTTCGCACGGCACCGGAGGCTCTACGAAGCGGCGTTCGGGGGCCACGCCGGAGGCGCTTCCGGCTCGTCTCGTCGTGGCGGCTATGAGATCTCCACCGACCGTACGCGCCTCGACATCGATGTGGTCCACGACTTCCTCCGTAGGGCCTACTGGTCGCGGGGCATCCCGCTCGAGACGGTCAAACGCGCGATCGCCCATTCGCTGTGCTTCGGTCTCTACGCGCCGGGAGGCAAGCAGGTCGGGTTCGCGCGCGTGGTGACGGACGGGGCCGTGATCGCCTACATCGGCGACGTGTTCGTGCTGCCCGAGCACCGGGGTCGCGGCCTGGGCGTCTGGCTGATCGAGAGCGTGCTCTCGCACGCCGACCTGCAGGCGCTGCGACGCGTCGAGCTCGCCACCGCCGACGCGCACGAGCTCTACGCGCGGTTCGGCTTCCGGGCGTTTCGGCACCCCGAGCGCCAGCTGGTCATCGAGCGCTCGCCCGAAGAGCTCTACGGAGATTGATCTGCGCGCGTCCCGGCCGGAAGCCTCGTCGCCTCACTCTCCTGCCGTCCGCGATCTCGCGCGGTGCACCGCGGCTCCGAGCGCGGCCACCGCCCTCACGAGCGCCGGCTCGGGGAGGTGGCCGTAGCCCAGGACGAGGCCCGCGCGATCGTCTCCTCGCGCCGCGACGCGCAGCTCGGAGAGGCCGTTGAGCGCGACGCCGGCGCGGCGCGCCTCGTGCAGCACCGCGGCCTCGTCGGCTCCCTCATCGAGGATGACGAGCGCGTGCAGGCCGGCGGCCACCCCGGTGACCTCGGTGCCGGGGAGGTGCTCCTCGATGGCGGCGAGCAGAGCGTCGCGCCGGGTTCGGTAGAGCCGCCGCACGCGGCGCAGGTGGCGGTCGAGGTCGCCGCGAGCGATCAGGTCGGCGAGCGCGAGCTGCTCGAGGATCGCTCCTCCGCCGTCGGCCAGCATGCGCTCCTGGGCGAGCGGCCGGACGAGCGCCTCGGGCACGAGCAGCCAGCCCAGGCGCAGCGCGTTGGCCAGCGCCTTGCTCGCCGACCCGGCGTAGGCGACCCGCGACGGGTCGAGTCCCTGCAGCGCGCCGACGGGCTCGCGGTCGAAGCGAAGCTCCGCGTCGTAGTCGTCCTCGACGACGAGCCCGTCGACCTCGTCGGCCCAGGCGAGCAGCTCGGCGCGCCGCGCGGGCGAGAGGACGACCCCGGTGGGCATCTGGTGCGCCGGAGTGACGAGCACGGCGCGCGCCCCCGAGGCGGCGAGCGCATCGACGTCGAGCCCCTCCCCGTCGACGGGGACGGGGACGGGCTCGAGGCCGGCGCGCGCCACCGCGAGGCGGTGCAGCGGGAAGCCCGGGTCCTCGACGGCGAGCGCCGCGTGGCCGCGGTCGCGCAGCACCCGGGCGAGCAGCGCGACGCCCTGGCTGGCGCCCGTGCTCACCACGATGCGCTGCGGGTCGGGCGCGGCGGCGCGCGCCCGACCGAGATACGCGGCGAGCGCCTCGCGCAGCTCGGCGGCGCCGCGCGGGTCGGGGTAGCCAAGCTGGGCGTCGGGGACGCGCCGCAGCGCCCGCCGCCACGCCGCCGCCCACGCGTGGCGCGGGAACGACGCCAGGTCCGGTCTGCCGGCGAGTAGGTCGTGCGGCGCCACCCCGCCGACCGCGCGCGACGGCCGTGCGCGCGGCGCCGACGCGGCGCGCTGCTCGCCCACGCGCGTCACCCCGCCGCGGCGGGCAACGAGGTAGCCCTCCGCCGCGAGCTGCGCGTAGGCCTCGAAGACGACGCCGCGCGAGACGTCGAGCTCGCGCGCCAGCGCGCGTGAGCTGGGCAGCGACGAGCCGGCGACGAGCCGCCCCTCGCGAATCGCCTCGCGCAGCCCGCGCTCGATCTGGCGGTGCAGCGGGCCCGCCCCGCGGCGCAGCGGAACAATCAGGTCACGAGCGAACTGGCCCTCTCCGCGCGCCACGGACTGGACCTTACGCGGTGGGCCAGTCTGCGATCGAATCCCGGCCATGTCCCACCGCACCGACCTCGTCGCCGCCGCGCTTCTGCTCTTCGGCGCCGTCTCGCTGCTCACGGGCGCCTGGCTCTTCCTCGACCCGGGCGGCTTCTACGACGTGATCGCGACCTACCCGCCGCGCAACGACCACTTCCTGCGCGACATCGGGTCGTTCAACGTGGGGCTGGGTGCCGCCGCCGTCTACGGCGCTCGCCGCCCGGGCTGGCGAGCGCCGATGCTCGGCGTGCTCGCCCTCCAGTACGGGCTGCACACGATCAGCCACCTCATCGATATCCACGGAACGGACCCGCGGGCGCTCGGCGTCGCGAACTTCGGGGCGCTGCTCGCCGCCACTTTGCTCCTAATCGGGTTCTTCGCGAAGGAGCGGGCGGCGTGAAGATCGTCCTCGCGGGCGCCACGGGCGCGATCGGCCGTCCGCTCCTCCGGCGGCTCGTCGATGCCGGGCACGACGTGACCGCGCTCACACGGCGCCCCGAGCGGACGCACGAGCTCAACGCCGCAGGCGCGCACGGCGTTGTGTGCGACGTCCTCGACCGCTCGGCCGTCCTGAAGGCCGTGGCCGAGGTCGGCCCCGACGTCGTCATGGACCAGACCACCGCGCTGCCGCAGCGCTACGACCCGCGGCGGATGGAGCTCTTCTACCAGGACCTGCTGCCGCTCCGGCTGCGCGGCACCCCGAACCTCTTCGAGGCGGCCGCCGCTGCTCGTGCGCGGATCGTGTTCCAGAGCGTCGCCTTCCTCTACGCGCCGGACGGCGAGCCGACCGTCGTTGACGAGGACGCCCCGACGATCGACGAGGAGGGACCGCCGCCGTGGAACCTCGCGATGCCGCTCATCAGGTCGCTCGAGCAGCGAGCCGTCGATCAGGGCGGCCTCGCGCTGCGCTACGGGTGGTTCTACGGGCCGGGGACCCATTTCGACGTCGGGCAGATCGCCGACGACGTCCGGCGCCGGCGCATGCCGGTCGTCGGCCGCGGCGAGGGGCTGTGGTCGTTCATCCACGTTCACGACGCCGCGGAGGCGACCGTCGCCGCGCTCGCCTGGCCGGGCAGCGGCATCCTCAACGTCGTCGACGACGACCCCATCGCGGTCCAGGAGTGGCTGCCGATCTACGCGGCGTCCCTCGGCGCCAAGCCGCCCCTGCGCGTGCCCGTCTTTGCCGCGCGCCTGGGGGCCGGCGCGATGGCCGTCCACTCGATGACCAGGCTGCCCGGCGCGTCGAACGCTCGGGCTCGCCGCGAGCTCGCCTGGGAGCCGCGCCACCGCACGGTCCGGGAGGCCTTCCGCGCGGGGTGAGGGTGCTCGGAGGGCTTGGTGGGCGCGCGCGAGAGGATCCTTCGAACCCGGACGTCACCTCATCGACGCGAACGTGCAGGAACCGCGTCCTGAGTGACGGTGGAGGGACGTTCGCAGGTCGGCCGGCGGGATATCGCCTGTAGATCGGGTTCGAGTCCTCAGTCCTTGTACGGGTCGAAGGTGTCGGCGCCGGCCATCGCGTACGCCGATCGGTGTGAGCCGGTGCAGGATCTCGATGGTGTCGCCGTGGGCGTCGAGCACCGCGTCGAGCCGCTTGTAGGCGTCGGGCGCCTCGTCGGCCGCGCCGCCGCGCAGCTCGATGCCGCTCGACGCCAGCTCCTGCTTGACCGAGTCAAAGTCGATGCGGCCGTCCTTGAGGCGCCCGCGGCGCTTGCTCATGCTCCCGTCCGGGTGACGCGGGCACAGCGTGAAGCGCGCGCCCCCCGGGAGCCCGTGCTTCTCGCGCTCGTGCTGGTACTCGCGCCACGTGACCCAGAAGTCGCAGTCGCGGTCGTTGCACTCCGCGCGGTTGCCCATGCGGCCCGCGGCCTGGGTGCGCGACATCACACGGCCCGCGCCGTGCACGGTGCTGAAGAGCAGCTCCGCGCCGGCCGGAGCGTCGGTGCCACGCAGGACCACGCTGGCCTCGCCCATCGTCGCACCGACGAAGCCCTCCTGCCCCGGGAACGCAGGCGTGCATCCCTTGCGGATCACCCACACGTCGGTGTCGAAGTGCCGCTCGCGCCACGCGAAGTTGTGGTGATTGTGAACCTCGTAGGTGGAGCTCGCGCCCAGGATGTCGAGGACGCGAGCGACGACGGCATCACGACCCGCGTAGGCGTAGTCGCCGGCGAGGCTCATCGCCGAGATGTACGACTGACCGAGCTCGGAGTCGACGGCCAGGAGGATCGGCGGGCTGTCCATCTCGCCGTCCGCGCCGCGATCGCCGAAGCTCTTGCCCTGCGCCAACGCGAGGAAGCCGCTCGCGGTCTTGTGGCCGAACCCGCGCGAGCCGAAATGCACGCCGACCCACACGTGGCCGTCGTCGCCGGCGAAGAGATCGACGTAGTGGTTGCCGGCACCGACCGTGCCTAGCTGCTTGGCGGCGAGGTCACGGAGGCCGCGCTGCGGCGCGAAGTCGGCGTCGCCGATCGCGTCGAGCACCGCGTGGTCGATCGGCTCCTCGTTCTTGCGTCCCACGCCGAACGAGATGCGATCGTAGATCGTGTCCATCACGTGGGGCAGATCGGGCTGGAGGTCGGCGACGAGCACATCGGTGCGCACGGCCTTGTTGCCGCACGCGATGTCGTAGCCCACGCCCGACGGAGAGATGTGGTCCGGGTAGGCCACCGCGCCGCCGATCGGCTGCGAGTAGCCGACGTGGCCGTCGGCGCAGAGCAAGCCCGCGATCGCGTCGCCGGCCTGCGCGCAGCGGCGCAACTGGTCGACCGCGCGGTCCTCGACGTCACCGCGAACGGAGATGGGGATCGAATCGTCCATGCCTCGACTATGTCGCAAATGCGAGTGTTTGCAAACGTGGCTCTACACGGTGTGCCGACGCCTCGCTCCCTGAGGGCGCCGTCGGGTTGACGAAGTTCGAGTTGCGCAACGGCCTTTCGTTCTCCGCTGTGTCGCGGCCGATGACCTGAATGCACCTCAACGAATACGTCGCGCGCTCAACTCGGCCAAGCGGCACTTCGGGAGGGAATCGGCGTCGCCGGCGTCGGGGCACACCTGACCGGGAATGCCGCGCACCACGAGCTCGTCGCCCTTGACGCGAGCTAACCGCAGCACAGCGTTCACCGGCCCGTTCTACCGTCCCTCATCCGCCGCCGGCGTCGTTCGGGCGGTTCGTCGACAGCGTCGCCGGGCCGCTGTCGATCGGGACGGTCGAACTCGCGGACCGTCCTTTGCGAGGAGCACGCGCCCCGCCAGGCCACCAAGGTCACCGGGCACGACGGCTGGCGCGCCTACCGCGCCGCGGTGAGCGCCGGCTCAGTCCGAGCGGTGCCCGAGCGGGAACACCCAGCGAAACACGCTCAGCCAGGGCCGCTTGCACCAGCACGCCGGATCGCAGCTGCAGCGGATGCCCCCTCGACGCTCCCGCACGAGACCGGCAGCCGCCACAGTGACATATGACCCGATCCCCATCACGAGCACGCGGCGAAGCACAGCGTTCAGCTTACCGGCGCGCAGCCGGCCGATGAGCACGTGCCGGTGACCGGTCCGTCAAGCTCCCACAGTGACCGACCCCTGGCAACGCAGGCCGCCCGAGCACACGCTGCGATGGGCCGCCGAGGCGATCAGTAGCGCCGCCACGGTCGCCTCCGTCCGGCGCCTGGCGCTTGGCGGCTGGCACGTCAACCACGCCCTGACGGTCAGCGACGGGGCCGGCAAGGCGCATCGCCTCGTCCTGCGCCGCTGGGCGCGTCCGCACTGGGCCGTCGAGGACCCCGACCTCACCGCAGCGCGCGAGGCGACCGTGCTCGAACTACTCGCCCCCACTCCCGTGCCGGCACCGCGCCTGATCGCGGCGGACCCCGACGCCACGACCTGTGACGTCCCGACGCTGCTGATCAGCCACCTGCCCGGACACCCTCCCGGGCTCCCGGCCGACATCGCCTCGTTCCTCGCGCGGCTCGCGGAGGCGTTGCCGACGATCCACGACCGTAACGCCGACGGGTTACCAGGCCCCGTCTTCCCAGCCGACGAACCGAGGTCTCAAGCCGATGCCTGTTCTGAGCGCGCGAGTGCAACGATGCCAGCTGTCGCGCACCTTCGCCTGCATGACTTCAGGGCCATGCAGCGTGCCTCCGCCACCCGGGCTTTGCGGTTGCCTTCAACGACGGGCGAGCCGCGTCATCAGCGAAACAGTCCGCCGTGCCGCTCGTCGCGACGCTCAGACCCGTGCCCCCGTGGCGAGTGCGGATCTGCCGCCTTCGTTGGAACGAGCAGCCGCTGGACGGCGGCGCCGAAGCCGAGGCCTATGGTCGTCCAGAGCGTTAGGTTTATCCCGAGCGAGGCGACTCTGAAGCGGTAGAGCACGTCGGCCGGGAATCCGGCAGGCGTCTCGTGAAACGCCGGCAGGATTAGCTGAGCCGCACCCACGACGACGACGAAGCAGGCCAGGGCCCCGAGTGCAGAGTTCCATGCCCCGAGCCGTGGCAACAGCTGACGGCGGATGCGCGCGGCGGCGATCGCACCGAGCACGCAGACAGCGATCATCACGAAGTAGGCGACGGTGCGGCGACCGACCGTGTCGGGGTTGCCGATCGCGGGCGGGTTGGCCGGGTACTTCGTGAATGGCACGAGGACGATCGTCAGGTAGCCGACGGCCGCGAGGACCGCGGCCGTCGCGCGCGGGCCCATCGCGCCGATGCGGCCGTGGGCGTAGGCGAAGACGAGGGAGAAGATCCCGCCGAGTGCGACGCCGGTGACGACGGTGCCGGTCAGCAGGCCCAAGGAGCGCTGCAGCCCGCGTGACACGAGCTCGTGGGCCTCGCGGTCGTGATGCAGGCGCGCGAGGTGGTGCTCAAAGTCGATGGCGTGTTGGACCTGCGGTTCGCCGAAGACCCGCGAGAACACGTATGCGAGCAGGCCGGCGGCGACGCCGACCAACATCCCCCGCACGAGCAGGGGCCGGGTCACGCCGAACCCCTAGTGGCAGGGGAAACCGAGAAGGTGCCGCGCGTCGTGCACCCATTCGTGCACGCTGCTGCCGCCGACGAGCGACGCGGCGCCTTGCTCGGCACCAACGAAGTACAGGAGCAGCATCAGCAGGATGCCCGCGAGCAGTCCGTAGGGGAGCAGCTCTCGTGCGGAGACCACGGGAACCGGCGGGTGCGCTGCTCCTCGTTCGACGATCGCTTCTGACATGGGCACGGCCTTCCTGCGGGATCACGCGTCCCGTCCATTTGGTTATGGGCCGTGTGGCGGCGGAGTGTCTGGCTTCCGGCTCTCGTGAGCCGGTCACAGTGGCGCGACCGCGCCGGTATCACACCGGCTTCCTCGCTCCGTCACACGTGGGCCGCAGCATAGTCGCGGGTTCGGCGCGCCACAAATGGGCTGGCGAGACGCACGGTTATGCTGGCTGCGATGCGCACAGGTCGTGCCGCCCACCCGGCCGTCGTGGCACGCCCGCTCGCCGATCGCTGCCCTGGCGTCCTTCGCCTGCACGAGTCCGGAGACGGGCTGCTGGCGCGCGTGCGCCTGCCCGGCGGGGTGCTGCCGGCCACCGCGTTCGGCGCCATCCGCGAGGCCGCGATCCTGGGCAACGGCCTGCTCGAGCTCACCTCCCGGGCCAACCTCCAGGTGCGCGGCCTGTCCGAAGAGGCGAGCACCGCCGTGGCCGACCTGCTGTGGTCCTCCGGGCTGCTGCGCTCACTCGAGCACGACCGCGTGCGCAACATCGCGGCGAGCCCGCTGGGCGCCCGTCACCCGGCCGCGCTCGCGCCCACCGATTTGCTCGTGGCACGCATCGACGCCGGCCTGTGCGCCGACCCTGCCCTCGGCCGGCTGCCGGGCCGCTTCCTCTTCGCCGTCGACGACGCGAGCGCCACGCTGGGCGGCCGCGTGGCAGACGTCGCGCTCGTGGCTCAGCGCAGCGGGAGCTTCCGGCTCGTGCTCTCGGGCGCGCCGACCGATCGCCACGGCGACGAGAGTCTCGCGCTGGAGGCGGCGCGGGCGTTCCTCGCGCTCGCCGGCGATGAGTGGCGGATCGCGGACCTGCCCGGCGGGGCCGCGACGGTGGCCGGACAGATCGGCGCGACGCTGGTGGACACGGACGCCGCCGACCGCGGAGACGCTCCGGCCCCGGGCGTCTCCGAGCAGGCTGACGGGCGCGTGGCGGTCACGGTGCTGCCCCCGCTGGGGCGCCTTGACATCGGGATGCTCGATGCGGTCGCGCGCGTCGCCGACGAGGACGTGCGCCTCTCGCCCCGGCGCACGCTGACGTTCCTCGACGTCTCGCCGTCGCGGGCGCCGGCGTTGCTCGGCGCGCTCGAGGATGCCGGCTTCGTCACGTCGCCGGACTCGGGATGGGCGGGGCTCTCGGCCTGCGCCGGCAAGGGCGCGTGCGTGCGTGCGCGCGTGGACGTGCGGGCCGCCGCGGCGGCCCGCGCTCAGTCGCGCCCGCGCGGCGTGCGCGCCGAGCACTGGGCGGCCTGCGAGCGCGGCTGCGGGCGTCCGCCCGGCGCGGTGGCGATCACCGCCCACGAGGCGGGGCTCACCATCGAGGACGCCGACGGCGAACGAAGCGTCCCCGACGCGAGTGCCGCGCTCGACGCCCTGGGCGTGGCGCATGAGTGACTACGTCCGCGACGGCGCCGAGATCTATCGCCGGTCTTTCGCGACCATCCGCGACGAGGCGCAGCTCGACGGCCTGGAGTCGATCCTCGAGCGCGTCGTCGTGCGGATGATCCACGCGTGCGGAATGGTCGACCTGGCCGGCGACATCGCGGCGTCGCCGGGCTTTGGAGAGGCCGGCGCGCGGGCGCTCCGCGACGGGGCGGCGATCCTGTGCGACACGTCGATGGTCGCCTCCGGCGTCACGCGCTCGCGGCTGCCGGCGGACAACGAGGTCGTGTGCACGCTGACCGACCCGGAGGTGCCGGCGCTGGCCGCCGAGCTGGGCACGACGCGGACGGCGGCCGCGCTGGAGCTCTGGCGCGAGCGCCTGGGCGGCGCCGTGATCGTCGTCGGCAACGCACCAACGGCGCTCTTTCGCCTACTCGAGCTCGTCGACGAGGGCGTGGCCTCCCCCGCCGCGGTGATCGGCGTCCCGGTGGGCTTCATCGGCGCGGCCGAGTCCAAGGCGGCGCTGGCCGAGCACGGCGGTGGGCTCGAGTACGTCGTCGTTCACGGCCGCCGCGGCGGCAGCGCGATGGCCGCGGCCGCGATCAACGCGCTGGCCAGCCCGGCCGAATGACGCCCGGCCGGCTCTTCGGCGTCGGGGTGGGCCCCGGCGACCCCGATCTCGTGACCGTGAAGGCCGCGCGCGTCATCGCGGCCGCCGACGTGATCGCCTACCCGGTCGCGCCGCGGGCCGGCGCCACCGGCGTGGCCCGAGCGATCGCGGGGCCGCACCTGCGCGCCGGCGTGCTCGAGGTCGCGCTGACCTACCCGGTCACGATCGAGCCGAGCGACCACCCAGGCGGCTACGAGGCGGCAATCGCCGACTTCTACGATGCCGGCGCCGCCGAGCTCGCGACCCACCTCGACGCGGGGCGCGACGTGGTCGTGCTGTGTGAAGGCGACCCGTTCTTCTACGGCTCCTACATGTACCTGCACGACCGGCTGGCCGGCCGATACGTCACCGAGGTCGTGCCCGGCGTCACGTCGTTCAGCGCGGCGGCGGCCGCCGCCGGCACGCCGCTGGTCAAGCGCGACGACGTGCTGAGCATCCTGCCCGGAACCCTGTCCGAGGACGAGCTGGCCACGCGGCTGCGCGCGGCGGACGCCGCCGTCGTCATGAAGCTGGGCCGGACGTTCCCCGGCGTGCGCGACGCGGCGGAGGCGGCCGGCGTCGCGGAGCGCGCGGTGTACGTCGAGCGCGCCAGTGCGGCCGGCGAGCGCACTACGCCGCTACGCGATGTGGACGCGGCGGACGTGCCGTACATGTCGCTCGTGCTCGTCCCCACCGCCGAGGGGCGCGAGGCGGGCGCCGCGCGAGCGGGGAGCGTGGCCGTCGTCGGGCTCGGGCCCGCGGGCGGGCAGTGGCTGACGCCCGAGGCCCAGGCCGAGCTCGCCGCGGCCGACGTGCTCGTCGGCTACAAGACCTACGTCGACCGGGTGCCGGCCCGACGCGGCCAGCAGCGCTTCGCCACCGACAACCGCGTCGAGGCCGATCGCGCCCGCCACGCGCTTGAGCTGGCCGCAGGTGGCGCGTGCGTGGCCGTCGTCTCCTCGGGGGACCCCGGCATCTTCGCCATGGCCTCGGCCGTGCTCGAGGCGCTCGACGGGGCGCCGGCGCCGCTGTGCGACGTCGAAGTGCGCGTCGTGCCGGGGCTGTCGGCGATGCAGGCCGCCGCGTCGCGGGTCGGGGCGCCGCTGGGCCACGACTTCGCGGTCATCTCCCTCTCGGACATCCTCAAGCCCTGGGCCGTGATCGAGCAGCGCCTGGAGGCGGTGGCCGGCGCCGATATGGCCGTGGCGCTCTACAACCCCGCCTCGAAGGACCGGCGCGACCAGCTCGACCGCGCCCTCGAGGTGCTGGGCCGCCACCGTGCGCCGGCGACGCCGGTCGTGGTCGCCCGCGCCGTGGGCTCCGCGCAGGAGGCGGTGACCGTCGCGACGCTCGGGACGCTGGACGCCGGGGCGGTCGACATGCGCACGGTGCTGATCGTCGGCGCCTCGACGACGCGCGTGATCGCCGCGCGCGACGGCATGGGGACCGATCGCGTCTACACGCCGCGCAGCTATCCCGACGCCTGACGCCGCGCCCAGGCAGCGGCATCGGCGACGGCGCGCACGGTTTCGACGTCCTCGCGCGCGGGGCGGCGCACGACCACGACCGGCAGCTCGCGCTCGCGCGCGGCGCGTAGTTTGGCCTCGGTCGGTGCGCCCCCGCTGTCCTTGGTGACGACCACGTCGATGGCGTGCGCGTCGACGAGGGCCAGCTCGCCCTCGAGCGTGTACGGGCCGCGGTCCAGCAGCACTTCGTGCCGGGGCGGCAGCGCGACCTCGGGCGGGTCGACGCAGCGGATCAGGAACCAGCGGGCGACGTCGGCGGCGAAGGCCTCCAGGCCCTGGCGGCCGGTCGTGAGCAGGACCCGCTCGGTCCCGAGCTCCGCGAGCGCGGCCGCCGCCCCGGCCAGGCCGTCGACCCAGAGCCAGCGGTCGCCGTCGGCCGCCTGCCAGCCCGGGCGCTCGAGGCGCAGGAGAGCGACCCCGGCGGCGCGCGCTGCGCGGGCCGCGGAGGCCGAGATGCGCTGCGCGAACGGGTGCGTGGCGTCGACGACCGCGGCGATCGCCTCGTCCTCCAGCCAGCGGGCGAGCGCCTCGGGGCCGCCGAAGCCGCCGACGCGCACCTCGCCGACGGGCAGCCGGGGCCGGGCGACGCGGCCGGCGAGCGACGAGATGACCGAGACGGACGCATGGTCGAGCTGCTGCGCGAGGGCGCGCGCCTCGGCGGTCCCGCCGAGGATCAGCACGCGCCCGCTCACCGGCGGCGCAGCAGGTAGATGTCGAAGATCCAGCCCTTGCGCGCCTTCGCCCGCGCGCGGGCCTCGTCGATCTCGCCCGCGACGTCGCCCAGCGCGCCGCTGATGAGCAGCTCGTCCTCCGTACCCAGGTAGGCACCCCAGTAGACGTCCAGGCCCGTAGGGTCCAGCGCGGCGAGGGCCCTGCCGGAGTCGAGCATGACCACCACGTCGTCGACTTCGCCGGGCAGCCCGTCGGCGAGCAGCCGCGCGGGGCTGATCAGCACGGCGCGGCCCACGCGGTTGAGCGGGATGCGATGGCGGGCGGTCAGCGCGTGCACGGAGGAGACGCCCGGGATGACCTCGAGCTCCAGGTGAAGGGCCCCGCGCCCGGCGATCTCCTGCGTCACCGCGAGCGTGGACTCGTACAGAGACGGGTCGCCCCAGACGAGGAACGCACCGGTCTCGCCGTCGCGCAGCTCGTCGCGCAGCGCGGCCTCCCACAGCGCGGCGCGCTCCTCGCGCCAGCGCGCGACGGCGGCCCGGTAGTCGGGCGCGTCGCGCCACGGGCGGGGCGGGTCGGCCAGCGCCACCGTGCGGTGCGGCCCGGCCGTGCGATGGCGCGCTACGACCGCGCAGCGCAGCGCGACGAGCTCGTCGGCACCGTCCTTGGTCACCAGGAAGAGGACGTCGAAGCGGTTCAGCGCGCCGACGGCCTGCACGGTGACGTGGTCGGGGTCGCCCGCGCCGATGCCGATCAGCAGCAGCCGGCGCACTAGCTGTCCTGCCCGGTGCGGTCGCGGGCCTTGGAGTAGAGGTGGCTGTCGCGAAAGCCGCGCGCGGCGAGGGCCGGACCGACGAGGATCGTGGCCGTCCGCCTGACCCCGGCCTCGCGCACGAGGCCGGCGATGGTGGCGACGGTGCCGCGCAGGACGAGCTCGTCGGGCCAGCTCGCGCGGGCCACGACGGCGGCGGGGCAGTCCTCGCCGTAGTGCGGCGCGAGGGTCGCGGCGATCTCCTCGATGCCCTGCGTGCCGAGGTGGACGACGAGCGTCGTCCCGTGGGCGGCCAGTCCCGCCAGGTCCTCGCCGGGCGGGATGGCGGAGGCGCGCTTGCCGTAGCGCGTCAGGATCACGGTCTGGGCGACCTCGGGGACGGTCAGCTCGCAGCGCAGGGCGGCGGCCGCCGCGGCGAAGGCGGGCACGCCGGGCGTCACGTCCCATGCGATGCCGAGCTCGTCGAGCCGGCGCATCTGCTCGGCGGCGGCGCTGTAGATCGACAGGTCGCCGGAATGCAGGCGCGCCACGTCGGCCCGGCGCTCGTGCGCGGCGACGTACTCGGCCACGATCTCGTCGAGCTCGAGGCCCTGCGTGTCGAGGAGCCGGGCGCCCGGCGGGGCGTGGGCCAGGATCTCCTCGGGCACGAGCGCGCCCGCGTAGAGGCACACCGGGGCGGCCGCGATGAGGCGCTGGGCGCGCAGCGTGAGCAGGTCAGGGGCGCCGGGGCCCGCGCCGATGAAGTGGACGGTGGCGGGCACGCGGGTCAAGGCTCCTTGGTGGCGGACCACTGGACGACGGTCATCTGCGCGCGCCACCCCGTGAAGGCGCCGACGGGATCGGCGTGGGCGATGTCGATGCGGGCGAGCGTGCCGCCGTGGGTGCGCTGTGCGGCGACGGCGGCCTGCTCGCCCTCGAGCGTGACCGTGTTGGCCACGAGGCGCCCGCCGGCGGGCAGCGCCGCCCAGCCCGCGTCGAGCACGCCGGGGCGCGTGATCCCGCCGCCGAGAAAGACGACGTCGGGGGCGGGCAGGCCGGCGAGCGCCTCCGGGGCCGTGCCGATCACGACCCGCACCTCGGGGACGCCGAGGGCGAGAGCGTTCTCGGCGAGCCGCGCGGCGCGGTCCTCGCGCGCCTCGACAGCGATGGCGCGCGCCGAGGGCTCCGCGCGCAGCCATTCGACGGCGATCGAGCCGCTGCCCGCGCCGACGTCCCACAGCAGCTCGCCCGGCCGCGGCCCGAGTGCGGCCACGGTGACGGCCCGGACGTGGCGCTTGGTGAGCTGGCCGTCGGAGGCGAAGGCGTCGTCGGGCAGTCCGGGCGTGCGGGAATGGCCGTCGGCGCCGGCCACTGTGATCGCCACGACGTGCAGCGGGTCGGCGATGAGCTCGGTCGCCTGCTCGGCGGTGGTGTCGACGCGCCGCTCCCGGGCGCCGCCGAGCTGCTCGAGAACGGTGAGGGGGCTCGAGCCGAACCCGCGGTCGGTCAGCACGCTCGCCACGGCGGCCGCGCCGCTGGCGCCGGTGACGAGCGCGATGACCCGGCGGCCCCGCTGCAGGGCGCGGATCATCACCTCGGGCGGCCGTGCGACCACGCTGATTAGCTCGACATCGGCCTGCGGCCAGCCCAGGCGGGCGCAGGCGAGAGCGAAGGAGGAGGGGTGGGGCAGCACCTCGACGTGCTCGGCGCCGGCCTTGCGCACGAGCATCGCGCCGATGCCGTGCAGCATCGGGTCGCCGCTGGCCAGCACGGTCGCGTCGCCGAACGCGCCGGTCGCCACCTCCTCCACGGCCGGCTCCATCGGCGACGGCCACTCCCGGCGCTCGCCCGTCACCTCGGCGGGCAGCAGCGCGAGCTGGCGCTCGGCGCCGAGGATGAGCGGGGCCGCGGCCAGCGCGCGGCGCGAACCCTCGCCGAGCCCGGCCCAGCCGTCGGCGCCGACCCCGACGACCGTGAGCCTCACGCCGCGACTTCCACGGCGGCGGCCACGGCCTCGGCGACGCGCGCGTTGCGCTCGGGGTCGCGCGCCGTGACGCGGATGTGGCGCTCGTCGAGGCCGGGGAAGGAGGCGGCCGGGCGCACGGCGATGCGCCGAGCGCGCAGGGCGGCCACGAGGGCCGGGCCGTCGGCGGCCTCGATGAGCACGAAGTTCGCCGCGCCCGGCCAGGTCCGCACGCCGTCGATCGCGCGCAGTCGGGCCTCCAGGTCCTGGCGCTCGGCGCCGGCGCGCTGGGCGATGGCCGCCAGCTCGGCCGGGTGCGCGGCGGCGGCGACGAGGGCGGCGAGGGCCAGCGCGTTGGCCGACCACGGCGGGCGCACGGCGCGCAGGCGCTCGGCCAGCGCCCGCGGCGCGACCGCGTACCCGACGCGCAGGCCCGGGACGCTCAGCGCCTTGGTCAGCGAGCGCACGACGATCACGTCGTCGAGCGCCGCGCGCACGAGCGAGCCCGGCTCGCCGCCGACGAGGTCCATGAACGCCTCGTCGACGACGACGGTCCGCCCGGGGCGGCGCAGGGCGAGCAGGGCGCTCTGCGGATCCAGCGTCCCGCTCGGCGAGGCGGGATGGCCGACGACGACCAGGTCGGCCACCTCCGGCACCTGGGCGGGGTCCAGCGCGAAGTCCCGCGCGGGGTCGCGCGCCACGCGGACGACCTCGACGCCGTGCGCGCGCAGGCCGGCCTCGGTTTCGGTGAACGCGGGGTGCACGCAGGCGGCGAGGCGGGGGCGCAGCGCGGGGCCCAGCAGCCAGAGTGCCTCGGCGGCGCCGTTGGTCGGCACGATCTCGCGTGTCTCGCGGCCGTGCTGGGCGGCGAGGGCGGCGACGGCGTCCTCCTCGGAGGGATAGCAGCTCACGGCGTCCGACAGCGCCGCCTCCAAGGCGGACCGCAGCCAGGGCGGCGGGCCGCCCGCAACCACGTTGACGGCATGGTCGGCGTCGCCGCGGGTCGCGTCGCGATCGCCGTGGCGGCGCAGCGCCGGTTCGGCCGGCGGCGGGGCGGAGCCGGCGATCGCCAGCGCCCGCCCGGCCACCACGAGCACCACGCGATCCGCGTCCCGGGCCAGGCGCTGCGTCGCCTCGCCGAGCAGGTCCAGCCAGGCGCGCGACGCGGCGTCGGCGGGCAGCACGCCCTCGCCGGCCTGCTCGGCCACGACGATCGCGGCGGGAGCGTCCTGCAGCGCGCGGGCCGCGGCGTCGACCTCGGCGAGGATCCCCGGGCCCTCGGCGCCCAGGACCTGCGGGTCGCCCAACGCGCCCGTCCGGTGCAGGCGCGTGGCGATCCACGGGCCGAGCCCGTCGAGCAGCACGCACTCGCCGTCGCCGCCGGCCACGGCCGGGGCGAGCGCGTCGCCGGCCTCGACGGTCCGCCAGCCGACGGGGCGCCGCGCCACGTGGGCGTCGATCCGGGGCCGCATCGTCGTGTCGGCCGGGTCGGCCGTGGCGACGTAGCGCACCGGCAGACCGGTGGCGGCGGCCAGCGTCTCGGCGTACGCGCTCTTGCCCGAGCGCGTGCCGCCGATGACGACGGTCAGGCTCACGCCGGGGCGCCGTCGAGCTCGGCCGGCGCGCCGACGGCGGCCGCGGCGGCCGCGGCGGCGAACGCCTGCGCGAGGCGCGGTTGCGCGGCCCAGTGCACGTGCAGGTAGCCGGCCTGGACGCCGCCGCGCACCAGGCCCTCGGTCCGCTCGAAGGTGCGCGTCGTCAGCCGCCACGCGCTCGGCGCGTCGGGCTCGAGCGCCTCGACCTTGGAGTAATGGAACTCATGCCCGCGGACCGCCTCGCCCTCGGCGAGCCACGGCGTGGCCGCGGTGGCCACGGCCTCGCGGTAGCCCAGCGTCAGCCGCCCGGTCATCGTCGCACGCGCGGGCAGCGCGCCGCACATCTCGTGGCCGTCGAGATCGGCGCAGAGGTACAGCAGCCCGCCGCACTCGGCGAGCACCGGCCGGCCCGAGGCGGCGAAGGCCCGCACCTGCTCGCGCAGCGGGGCGTTGGCCGCGAGCTGCTCGCCGAACACCTCGGGGAATCCGCCGGCGAGCACGAGCGCGCCGGCGTCCTCGGGCAGCACGGCGTCGGTCATCGGGTCGAAGCCGTGCAGCTCGGCGCCCGCGCCCTCGAGCAGCTCGAGGTTCTCCTGGTAGTGAAAGGAGAATGCGGGGCCGCGGGCGATGGCGATGCGCGTCCCGGCCGCGACGGGCGCCTCGGCCTCCGCCGACCAGGCCGGACCGCTGCTACGCCGCGCCGTGCCTGCCAGGCGGACGACCTCGTCGAGGTCGGCGTGCGCGGCCATCGCGGCGGCCAGCGCGTCGAGGGCCTCGCGCGCGTCGCGCTCGCGCTCGGCCACCGGGACCAGGCCGAGGTGGCGCTCGGGTGTGACGATGCGCTCGTCGCGGCGCAGGGCGCCGAGGACGGGCAGGCCGCTGCCCTCGAGCGCCTCGCGCAGCAGCTGCTCGTGGATGTCGGAGCCGACCTTGTTGAAGATCACGCCGGCGACATCGACGTCGGGGTCCCACGTGCGAAAGCCGTGCACCATCGCGGCCGCCGAGCGGGCCATCGCGGCGGCATCGAGGACGAGCAGGACCGGCGCGCCGAGCAGCTTGGCGACGTGGGCGGTCGAGGCGAGCTCCCCGCGGCCCGAGGCGCCGTCGAAGAGGCCCATGACGCCCTCGACGACGGCTATGTCGGCGCCGGCCGAGCCATGGCGCACGAGGGGGGCGATCAAGTCGGGGCCACTGAGGAAGGCGTCGAGGTTGCGTCCGGGTCGGCCCGATGCGAGCGCGTGGTGGCTGGGGTCGATGTAGTCGGGGCCGACCTTGAAGCCCTGCACGCTCATGCCGCGGGCGCGCAGGGCGCCGATCAGGCCGCAGGCGACGGTGGTCTTGCCCGCGCCCGAGCTCGTGCCGGCCACGACGATGCGCGGGATCACGCGGGCACCAACGGCGTCGTGAGGTCGAGCACGTCGAGCGCGGCGGCGTCGCGCTCGGTCAGGCGGTGCGTCGCGCGCGGTCCGTCGGACGCCGGCCCGCTCCAGGTCAGGCGCGGGACCGGGTCCGCGTCGTGCATGCCGGTGGCCGGGTCGCAGCCGTGGTCGGGGCAGATCCGCAGCAGGGCGCCGGCGCGCGCGGCCGCCGCGGCCAGGGGCGCGACGAGCTCACGGTCGGCTCGCTCGAGGAAGACGACCTTGGCCGCAGCGTCGAGCGTGTGGGCGGCCTCGTCGGCGCCGGCGGCGTGCACGACGACGCGGGCGGCGCCGCCGTCCACGGCCGCGACGGCGGCGGCGGCCTTGGCGCGCAGGTCCGTCGCGACGTCGCCGGTCGCGGCCGCGGGCACGACGACGGTCGCCCCGAGCAGGGTCGCGATGCCGCATGCCGCGCCGCGGGCGGCGACGAGGACGGTGTCCGCGCCGAGCACGCGCGGCAGCACCGCGCCCTCGGGCCACAGCCGCAGGTGGACGCCGCGCGCCGCGCGCGGCGCCGGCACCGCTCCGACGAGCAGCAGCCGGTGGCCCGCGAGCCGGTGCACGGCGTGGCCGGGCGCGGAAGCGGCCAGGGCGCGGGCGGCCGCACGCGTGGCCGCGGCGCCGGCCCGCGTCCCGTCGGGCGCACGGACGTCGACGCGCCATGCCCACGCGCCCGGTCCGACGGCGATCCCGTGCGCCGCCGCCTCGATGCTTGCGCGGTCCACCGGCTCCGCCGGCGCCCACCCGAGCAGCACCGGGATGGCGGTCTCCGAGCCGGCGGGCAGGCCCTCCGGCACGGTGCGCACGCGCGCGAGCTCGCCGTCGCGCGCGAGCGCGTCGAGCGCCGGCGTGCGAGCGCGCTCGAGGCTCGTCGGCCGCGCGCCGTCGAACGGCTCGCTGGCCCCGTCGAGGATCACGAGGAGCTCTCCTCCTACCACTCGATGCCCTGCTGGCCGCGGATGCCCTGCGCCATCTGGTGCTTGACGAGGGTGACCTCGGAGACGAGGTCGGCCGCGTCGATCAGGGCCTGCGGGGCGTCGCGGCCGGTGATGACGACGTGCTGGAAGCCCGTGCGGCTGCTCAGCACCTCGACGACCTCGCCCACGTCGACCCAGCCCCACTTCAGCGGGTAGGTGAACTCGTCGAGCAGGAGGAACTCGTAGCGCTCCTCGGCGATGAACTGCTTGACCTGCTCCCAGCCCGCCTTGGCCAGCTCGGCGGACTCCACGATGTCCTTGGAGATCCACGACCAGCCGTCGCCCATCTTCATCCAGTCGATGCCGCCCAGCGCCTCGGCGGCGCGCTGCTCGCCGACCTTCCACTTGCCCGACTTGATGAACTGCACGACGCCGCAGCGGTAGTCGCGGTTCCAGGAGCGCAGGAGCATCCCGAAGGCCGAGGTCGACTTGCCCTTCCCGTTGCCGGTCACGACGACGAGCAACGGCCGATCGCGGGGCTTGCGCCGGCGCGGCTCGGCCGTGCCGCGGTCGCCGGGCGCGTGCGGCACGTCGACGCCCGGGGCGCGGTTGCGCCCCAGCGCCGCGGCGTCGCCGAGGGGGCGTTCGATCGGCGCGTCCTCGGGGTCCTGCGAGGAGGAGGCGCCCCGCAGCGAGCATCTCGCGACGTAGCCGGGCGGGCGCTCGGCCGGGGTCTCGGGCGTGCTCTCATCGCTCATGCGGCGCTCCTGCGGTCGGGTCGACGATGGGGTCCGGCGCCCTCGGGGGCGACGAGACGGGTGAGCTCGGCGCCCGCGGCGGCGGCGAGCTCGGCGGCGAGGCCGAGGCGCATCCCGCCCTCCTCGAGGTCGACGACGACCGTGCGGTCGGCGGCGGCGACGACGCGCCGCAGCGCCGTGCGCGCGGCGCCGTGCGGGTCCGCGGCGCGGCCGTCGGTCAGCAGCACGGCGATGCGCGCGCGGCTGGCGAGCCCGCCCTGGTCCACGCCCTCGAGCAGCGCCGAGGCGTGGACGATGCCGGCGGCCAGCGGCGTGCGCCCGCCGGCCGGCAGGTCGCGCGCGGCGGCGGCGGCGTGCTCCAGCGGGGCGCCGGGGGCGACGAGGGTCCGCGCGCCGTCGCCGCTGAAGGCGACGAGGGCGACGAGGTCGCGGCGGCCGTAGGCGCGGCGCACGGCGGCCTCGAGCGCGCCCTTGACCCGCGCGAGGCGGCGCCGGGCGGCCATCGATCCGCTCGTGTCGACGATGAGGCACAGCAGCGCGCCGCGTCCGCCGCCGGCGATCGCGGTGTGCGGGCGCTCGTCGCCGCGCAGCGCGGCGAGGATCGTCGGGAGGACCGCGACGGGGTCGTCGTCGCGCGCCGGGCGCGCGTCCAGCGGGGCGAGGTTGCCGCCCGGGGCGCGGCCGCTGGGGCGCAGCGCCGCGTCGCGGCCGGCCGGGCCGCGCCCGCGCGCCAGTAGCAGCGCCGCCTCGGGCAGGCGCGAGGGCAGCGCCGCGGGCGAGCCGAGGTGCGGCGGGAGCTCCGGAGGGACCGGCGACGGGGAGCCCGCGAGGTCAGGGTCCGGCGACCAGGACGGTGGAGGCGGGAGCGGGGGCGCCGCGGCGGCCGCCGTCTGCGCCGCGGGCGCCGTCGTCTCGTCGCGCTGGGGCTCGGCGTCGGCCTCGTCGAGCGCCTCGTCGATCGACGGATCGCGGCCGCCGTCGGGCGGGGGAGCGAGCGGGTCGCGGCGCAGGCGATGGCGCAGCGCCAGGTGGGCGGCCCGGTCGACATGGGCGTCGCCGACCTCGCTCACGCCGTCCAGTGCCGCAAGGGCGCAGGCCGCGTGCGCGCAGACGAGGTCGCCGCGCACGCCGTCCAGCTCCAGCCGGGCGCAGACCGCCGAGATGCGCAGCAGCTCGCGCTCGCCGATCGTGACGGCGCCGATGAGCGCGCGGGCGGCGGCGATGCGCTGCGCCAGCGCGCGCTCGGCCTCGGCCCACGTCGTGGCGAAGGCCTCCGGGTCGGCGTCGAAGGCCATGCGCCGGCGCACGATCTGCGCCCGCGTCGGCGCGTCGCGCGGGCCGGTGACCTCGACCCCGAGGCCGAAGCGGTCCAGCAGCTGCGGGCGCAGCTCGCCCTCCTCGGGGTTCATGGTCCCTACGAGCAGGAAGCGCGCGTCCTGCACCACGCTGACCCCGTCGCGCTCCACCGTCACCTCGCCCGACGCCGCGGCGTCCAACAGCGCGTCGACGAGGTGGTCGGGCAGCAGGTTGACCTCGTCGACGTAGAGCACGCCGCCGTCCGCGCGGCCGAGCAGGCCCGCCTCGACGCGGTGCTCGCCCTGCAGCGCGGCGCGGAGGTCGAGCGTGCCGACGAGGCGATCCAGCGTCGCGCCGAGCGGCAGCTCGACGAGCGGCGCGGGCGCGTCGGCGCCCAGCGCCGTGCCGAGCATCGGCGCGAGCGCGCGCACCGCCGTCGACTTGGCCGTCCCGCGCTCGCCGCGCACGAGCACCCCGCCCACGACCGGGTGCACGGCACAGACCAGCAGCGCCTCGACGAGGTCCTCCTGGCCGACGATCGCCGACAGCGGATAGGCCGGACGGCGGCCCATCAGGCGGTCGCGCCCTCCAGCTGGTCCTCGAGCGCGAGGTAGCGGGCCTTGATCTCGCTCAGCGTCTCGTCGCTCGGCTCGCTCCACATGCCGCGCTCGGCGGCCTCGAGGAGCTTCTCGGCGATGCCGCGCGCGGCCCAGGGGTTGGCCTGGTCCATGAAGTCGGCCACGTCGGGGTCGAGCAGGTACTTCGCCGCGACCTGCTCGTACATCCAGTCCGAGGCCACGTCGGTCGTCGCGTCGTAGCCGAAGAGGTAGTCCACGGTGGCGGCCAGCTCGGCCGCGCCCTTGAAGCCGTGGCGCACCATCGAGCCGATCCAGTGCGGGTTGGCCACCCGCGCCCGGAAGACCCGCCGCGTCTCCTCGGCCAGCGTGCGCACCTTGACCAGCTCGGGGTCGGAGCTGTCGCCCAGGTAGGCGGCCGGGTCGCGGCCGCTGAGCTTGCGGATCGTGGCGATCATGCCCCCGTGGTACTGGTAGTAGTCGTCGCTGTCGAGGTGGTCGTGCTCGCGCGAGTCGACGTTCTTGACCGCCACCTCGATTTGCGCGAAGCAGGCCCGCATTGCCGGTCCGGCAGCGACCCCGCTCAGCCCGCGCCCGTAGGCGAAGCCGCCCCAGGCCTCGTAGACGGCGGCGAGGTCGGCGTCGTCGCGCCAGTCGCGCGTCTCGAGCAGCTGGCTTAGCCCGGCGCCGTAGGTCCCGGGCTTGGAGCCGAAGATGCGCGTCGTCGAACGCCGCCATGCCTCGGCCTCGCCGATCTCGGCCGCGAGCCGGACCGCCTCGGCGCGGGCGTGCCTGGCCACGAAGTTGTGCTCGTCGGGCTCGTCGAGCGCGGCGACGAGCGTGACCGCGTCGTCGAGCAGGCCGACGAGGTGGGGAAACGCGTCGCGAAAGAAGCCGGAGATGCGCAGCGTCACGTCGATGCGCGGGCGGCCGAGCTCCTCGAGGCCGACGACCTCCAGCCCGGTGACGCGGCGCGAGGACTCGTGCCAGGTCGGGCGCACGCCGAGCAGCGCGAGGACCTCGGCCGCGTCGTCGCCCTGAGTGCGCATCGCCGCGGTGCCCCACGCGACGAGGCCGACCATCTCGGGCAGCGCGCCGGTGTCGGCGACGTGACGCTCGAGCACGGCGTCGGCGAGCTTGACGCCGGTGGCGTAGGACAGCTCGGAGGGCAGCGCCCGTGGGTCGACGGAGTAGAAGTTACGTCCGGTCGGGAGCACGTCGAAGCGCCCGCGCGTCGGCGCGCCCGAGGGGCCGGCCGGGACGTGGCGCCCGCGCAGCGCGCCGAGCACGTTGGTCATCTCGTCGGTGCTCTGGCGCAGCCGGGGAACGATCTGGGCGGCGGCGAAGCGCAGCGCCGAGGCCACGCCCGCGTCGTCGCGGCCGAGCACCGAACGGCACAGCTCGGCCGACAGCCACGGCTCCCAGTCGTGCTCTGAGAGCTCGGTCAGCAGCGCGTGCTGCGCCTCCTCCAAGCGGTCGAGCAGATCGCTGCCGCGGTAGGCGGTGCCGGGGAAACGCGCGATGAGCTCCGCGCTGCACGCCGCCTCGACCTTCGCCCCGGGCGCGGCCACGAGCGCCGGCTCGTCGAGCCCGAATGCGGCTGCGACGGCCCGCCGCAGGCCGGGCACGCTGCCGCTGCCGTGGCGTCCGATCGCCGCGACCAGGCCGCGCAGGTGCGGGCCCTCGGGCACGACGCCGAGCACGTGCAGGCCATCCTTGATCTGGACGTCCTTGACCTCGCACAGGTAGCCGTCGAGGTGCTCGACGAGCTCCCCGGCGTCGCCGGGCCGGCCGGTGATGCCGAGGTCCTCCTGCAGGTTGGCCTTCTCGATCGCCTCCCAGATCTGCGCGCCGAGGCCGGGCAGCTTGGAGGGGTCGAGCACCTCCAGCCGGGCGTACTCGTCCATCAGGGCCTCGAGATCGGCGAGCTCGTCGTAGCTCTCGGCGCGCATCATCGGCGGCACGAGGTGGTCGACGACGACGGCGTGCGCGCGGCGCTTGGCCTGTGCGCCCTCGCCGGGGTCGTTGACCACGAACGGGTAGACGAGCGGCATCGAGCCCAGGGCGGCGTCCGGGGCGCACGAGGCGCTGAGCGCGAGCATCTTGCCGGGCAGCCACTCCAGCGTGCCGTGCTTGCCGAGATGCACGATCGCGTCGGCGCCCCAGTGGTGCTCGAGCCAGCGGTAGGCGGCCATGTAGTGGTGAGCGGGCGCGAGCTCGGGGTCGTGGTAGATGCCGACCGGGTCCTCGCCGTAGCCACGCGGGGGCTGGATGAGCACGACGACGTCGCCGAACTCCAGGCCCGCGACGATCAGGTCGCCGCCAGGCGAGGCGGTCGCGCTGCGGTCGAGGTAGCGGTCGCCCGGCGCCTCGCCCCACTGCGCGACCATCGTGTCGGTGAGCTTGGGCTCGAGCGTGCCGTACCATTTCAGGTAGTCGGCGACCGGGATCCGCAGCGGCGCGGCGCAGACCAGCTCGTCGGTGAGGAACTCGGGGTCGTGGCCGCCGGCGGCGATCAGCGCGTGCATGAGCGCGTCGCCGTCGGCCGGGATGTCGCGCACGTCGATCCCGTCGGCCGCGAGCCGGTGCAGCAGTCCGATCGCGCTCGCCGGCGTGTCGAGCCCGACGGCCATGCCGATGCGCGCGTGCTTGGTCGGGAAGGCGGTCAGCACGATCGCGATCCTGCGCCGCGCCTCGGGGTCGCGGAGGCGCGCATGGCGCAACACCAGGCCGGCCAGGCGGTCGCAGCGCTCGGCGTCAGCGACGTAGCGCGGCACGGCGACGCCGACCAGCGAGTCCTCGAGCTCGCGCTCCTTGAAAGAGATCGGGCCGCCGATGATGCGCCCGTCGAACTCCGGGATCGCCACCTGTGTGGCCGCGTCGATCGGCATGAGGCCCTCGCCGCCCTCCTCCCAGCGCTCCCGCGACGTCGTCACGCACAACGCCTGGATCACCGGCACGCCGAGCGCCTCGAGCGCGCTCGCGTCCCACGCCATCTGCTCCTCGGCGCCGCCGTCGTCGGGGTCGGCGTCGCCCGCCGCGTCGGCGCGATGGGAGCCGCCGGTGGCGAGCATCGTCGTCACGAGCGCGTCGACGTGCCCGTCGAGCAGCTCCAGGGCGGCGACGCGGCCGTCGTCGTGGGCGCGGCGCAGCGTGTAGCTCCAGACGGCCACGGGATGGCCGCCGGCACGCGCGATGGCCGCGCACAGGCCGTCGATGAAGTCTGTGTTGCCCGTCAGGCGGTGCGAGCGATAGAAGGTGATGCCGACGACCGGGGCGGCCGGGTCGCGGCCGGCCAGCGCCTGCTCGAGGCTCACGTCCCCGCGCCCCGGGACGTACACGCCGAGCTCCGCGACCCCCTTGGGCGCCTCGAAGCCGAAGCCCTCCATGAGGAAGGTGTCGGCGAGGAAGCGCAGCATCTGCTCGACGTTGTCCACGTCGCCCGACTGCAGGTACTCGCCGACCTGCGCCACCGCGCCGGTCGGGACGGTCGACAGCGCCGTCATCTCGGCGTCGGGACGCGCCTCGCCGCCCAGGGCGATCAGCGCGATGCCCGTCGCGCGGCAGCGCTCGGCCAGGCGGTCGACGCCGCCCTCCCAGCCGCGCCGGCCGCCGAGCACGCGGATGACGACGACGCGGGCGCCGTCGAGGACGTGGTCGAGGAACGGGTCGAGGTCGCGCGTGCCCTGCGGGTTGGCGCAGCGCACCTCCGGGAAGTCCCCGGGCAGGCGGCGCAGTGCGGTGGCCGTCGCGAGGATCTCGGTGTCGGCGGTCGTGACGAACCTCAGCACGGGGCACACTCCAGCAGCAGGTCGGGAAGGTCGGTCGGGACGCCGCGCTCGATGAGCGCGCACAGGCGGTCGGTGTCGAGGTGGTGCTCGACGAGGTCGCCGAGGGCGTCGAGCTGGCGCTCGCGCTCGGCGGCGAAGCTCACGGCGGGCGCGGGGGTGAAGTCGAGGCCCCGGCGCGCGGCCACCCAGCGCAGAAGGGCGCGGCGGGCGTCGTCGTGCTCGAGCAGGCCGTGCCACGACGTGCCGAGCGTCCCCGCGACCGCGCAGCCCTCGGGCCCGCCGTCGCCGGCGGTGATGAGCGGCGCGCCGCCGTGGAGCACGGAGCGGCCGTGGCGGATCTCGTAGCCGCCGACGTCGCTGTCCAGCAGCGCGCTGTGGCCGGCGGCGATGCGCAGCACCTTGTCGGGCGCGAACGTCGTGGCCACGGGCAACATGCCGAGGGCGGCGACGGCACCGGCGCGGGACTCGAAGTCGTCGACGATCCTCTCGCCGAGCAGCTGGTAGCCGCCGCAGATGCCGAGGATCGGGTCGCCCGCCGTCGCGCGCGCCTGCAGCGCCGCGTCGAGGCCGTCGGCGCGCAGCCGGGCGAGGTCCTCGACCGTCGCCTTCGTGCCGGGCACCACGACGAGGTCGGCGCGGGCGAGGTCCACCGTCGAGCGCGTGAAGCGGACCCGGACCCCGGGCTCGCGCGCGAGCGCGTCAAGGTCGGTGAAGTTGCTCATCCAACGCAGGCGCACGACAGCCACGTCGAGCGTCCCCGTGGCGCCGGCCACGTCGGGTCGCGCCCTCTCGATCGCCAGCGAGTCCTCAGCGTCGATGCCGAGCTCCTCGACGTAGGGCAGCACCCCGAGCGTCGGCCGACCCGTCCGTGCGGTGATCTGCTCGAGACCAGGGGCGAGGATGGCGTGGTCGCCGCGGAACTTGTTGATCACGAAGCCGGCGATGTGGCGCTGGTCGGCCGGCTCGAGCGCCACGAGCGTTCCGAGCAGGGAGGCGAAGACCCCGCCGCGGTCGATGTCGCCGACGAGGATCACGGGCATCTCCGCAGCGCGGGCCAGCCCCATGTTCGTCAGGTCGGCCCCGCGCAGGTTGATCTCCGCCGGGCTGCCCGCACCCTCGCAGATCACCACGTCGTAGCGCGCGCGCAGGTCCTCGAGCGCCTCGGCCACGATCGGGCGCAGCTCGTCCTTGAGCTCCTGGTAGCTGCGGGCGCTGACGCTGGCGTACGGACGCCCCATGACGATGACCTGGCTGCGGCGCTCGCCCGAGGGCTTGATGAGGATCGGGTTCATGGCCACCTCGGGCTCCACCCCGGCGGCGGCGGCCTGCATCGCCTGCGCGCGGCCGATCTCGAAGCCGCCCCTGGCCACGACCGAGTTCAAGGCCATGTTCTGCGCCTTGAACGGGGCGACGCTCGCGCCCTGGCGCGTCAGCCAGCGACACAGCCCGGCCGTCACGAGCGACTTGCCGGCGTCGGAGTGCGTGCCGGCCACGAGCAGCGCGCCCCTCATGCGTGCCGGCTCCGTGCCCCACGGGCGAGCGCCGCGCACGCGAGTGTCGCGGCGATGCCGACGGCCAGCGACAGGCGCGTCGCGCGGCGCACGTCACCGGTGCCGGGCGCCGGACCGTCTCCCATGGACGGGCGCATCTCGCCCACGCCGTCGTAGGCCAGCGGCCCGCCCAGGCGGACCCGGAGAGCCCCGGCGAACGCGGCCTCGGTGCGCCCCGCGTTCGGACTGGGATGCGCGGCCCCATCGCGGCGCACGACGCGCCACGTCGCCGCCGGAGTCCCGCCGACGACGGGTGCGCAGAGCGCGGTGAGCGCCGCCGCGAGCCGCGCCGCGGGCCAGTTGACCAGGTCGTCGAGGCGCGCGGCGGCCCAGCCGAAGTCGCGGTAGCGCTCGCTGCGGTGGCCGATCATCGCGTCCAGCGTGTTGGCCGCGCGGTAGCCCACGACCCCGCCCGGACCGGCGAGCGCGCCCCACAGCAGCGCGCCGACGACGGCGTCGCTCGTGTTCTCGGCCACGGATTCGACGGTGGCGCGCACGAGCGCGCCGGCGTCCAGGTCCCCGGAATCGCGGCCGCACAGCCACGGCAGCGTCGCGCGCGCCGCATCCAGGTCGCCCGCGGCGAGCTGGGCGGCGAGGCGGTCGGCCGCGCGCGTGAGCGAGCGGCCGCCGAGCGCGGCCCAGGTCACGGCGCCCAGGACGAGCGCCCGGCTCGCGCCGGCGCGGGCCGCCGCCCGCGCCGCGAGCTCGCCGGCCAGCGCGGCGGATCCGACGAGCAGCGCCGTGTACGCGGCACCGCGCACCCGCGTGGGAGCGTAGGCGACCGACTCGGCCCGCTGGGCGAGCGCGCCGAACCCCGCTACCGGATGGAGGCGGCGCGGATCGCCCAGCACGACGTCGGCCGCGTAGCCGCCGGCCAGCGCGGTGGCGCTCATGCCGGCACCTCAGCGACCGCGCCGGACGCGGCGTTGACCTTCGTCACGGTCCAGCGCCCGTCGTGGGCGTGCAGCTCGGTGACTCCGAGCGGGGAAGCATCGACGCGCCAGAAGGACGCGATCGGCGCGGCGAGCGCGGCGATGACCGCCGCCTTGACGACCCCACCGTGGGTGATCACCACCGCGCTGCCGTCGAGGCGCGCCTGCTCCGCGAGCCAGCCGCCGACCCGCGCGGCGAACGCGGCGAGGCTCTCGCCGCCGTGCGGACGGGCGTCGTGGCCGGCCATCCAGGCCGACACGCTCTCGGGGTCCTCGGCCGTGATCGCGTCGAGGTCCCGGCCCGCCCAGGCCCCGAAGTCGCACTCGGCGAGCCGCGTGTCGAGCGCCGGCGTGCCCAGCCCCGCAGCCTCGGCCGTCTGCACACAGCGCGCCGCAGGGCTGCACAGCAGCTCGTGACCGCTGGGAGCCGAGAGGCGCAGCTCGGCCGCGGCCGCGAGCCCGCGCTCGTCGAGGGACTCATCCGCGGGGAACGCGAAGGCGCGGGTGGCGGCCGTCGGGGCGTGGCGTAGGAGGAGCAGCCTTCTCACGCTGCGATCGCCGGATGCAATGGGGGGTTCCTCCACGGGATCGGGCGTCCCGGAACAAGGAAGGGCCGTGGCGGAGAGTTCCTGACTCCCGGGCCGTATCGACCCGGTCACAGTGGCGCGACCGTCCCGGATTTTCACCGGCTTCCTCGCCGCCGCGCTGACGTGGCCACTCTACTGTTCGCGGCCGTGACCGCTCGCGAACGACTCGTCCGTCCCCCCACGCCCGCGGGCTTCGATTCCTCGCGCGCGGTGCAGCGCTCCGCTGATCCGGCCGGGTGGCGCTACCCCGAGGAGGCGCGCGCGACCGTGCACCGCGTCATCGCCGAGCGCCGCGACATCCGCCGCTTTCGCCCCGATCCGGTGCCGGACGAGGCGCTGGAGCGCATTCTCACCGCCGCCCATCGCGCTCCGTCGGTGGGGCTCATGCAGCCATGGCGGCTGATCGTCATCGCCCAGGAGCAGACGCGCCTCGAGGTCCGCCGCCTCGCCCAGCGCGAGCGCCTGCGCCAGGCCGAGCGCTTCGACGAGCGCGCGCGCCACTTCCTCGACCAGAAGATCGAGGGTGTGGTGGAGGCGCCGCTGGGGATCGTCGTCTGCTGCGACCACGGCGCACCCGACGCCGAGGTGCTCGGGCGCGGCACGATCCCCGATACCGACGTCTACAGCACCGCCTGCGCGATCGAGAACCTGTGGCTGGCGGCGCGCGCCGAGGGCCTCGGCGTCGGGTGGGTGAGCTTCTACCGGCCCGCGGACCTGCGTGGACTGCTCGGCATCCCCGCGACCGTCGACCCGCTGGCCTACCTGTGCGTGGGCTGGCCCGACGAGCGCCCGACGCGTCCGGGCCTCGAATCGGCGGGATGGGCCGCTCGGATGGCGCTCGACGAGGTCGTCATGGCCGAGCGCTGGCGTCCCTCGCCCGCCGGTGGGGCCGCGGCGCCGGCCGAGGTCGTCGACCGCGAGGCGGCGACCGCCGCCCGCGACCGCCTCGACGCGCTCGTCAAGCCGGCCGGCAGCCTCGGGGCGCTCGAGGTGCTCATCGAGCGCTGGGCCTCGATCACCGGCGCGGCGCCGCCCGCGGCGCTGCACGCCGGCGTGCTCGTGCTCGCGGCCGACCACGGGCACGTCGTCCACGGTACGAGCCTGTTCGATGCGAAGGTCTCGGGGCAGGTGACCGCGGCCGCCGCGCGCGGCGAGAGCGCCGTCGGGGTGCTCGCGCGCGCTGGCGGCCACGAGCTGCTCGTGGCCGACCTCGGCCTGGCGGGCGCGACGCCGGCCGGCGTTCGCGATGCGAAGGTCGCGCCGGGCACCGCCGACCTGCTCGCCGGCCCGGCCCTGACCGAGGCGCAGCTCGACGCCGCGCTCACCGCCGGCGGCGCGCTGGCCGGGGAGCTGGCCGAGCGCGGCGTGGACTGCCTTGTGCTCGGCGAGATCGGCATCGGCAACACGGCGACGACCGCGGCGCTCGTCTCCGCGCTCACGGGCACCGAGCCGGCCCGCACCGTGGGCCGCGGCACGGGGATGGACGCCGCGGGCCTGGAGCGCAAGCGGGGCGTGGTGGTGGCGGCCCTCGCGCGCCACGGGCACCACCTGCCGACCCGGGAGGCACTGCTGCGCGTCGGCGGCCTCGAGCTCGCGGCGCTGGCCGGCGCCGTCCTCGAGGCGGCGCGCCGGAGCCTTCCCGTCGTGGTCGACGGCTACGCCACGGCCGCCGCGGCGCTCGCCGCCGTCGGGCTGCAGCCCGCCGCCGGGGCGATCCTCGTCGCCGGGCATCGCTCGTCCGAGCCGGGCCACGACCTCGTGCTCTCCGAGCTGGGCCTGGAGGCGCTGCTCGACCTGCGCCTGCGCCTCGGCGAGGCCTCCGGCGCGCTGCTCGCGCTGCCCGTCATCGCCGCGGCCGGCGTGCTGCACCGCGAGATGGCGAGCTTCGAGGAGGCCGGCGTGACGCGCCGGCCCTGAGGAGGCCTCATCGCCGCCCTGCGCCTCGCCGTCGCCTTCCTGACGATTCTGCCCGTGCGCCTGCGCGACCCCGCCCCGCCGCTGGGCGCCGCGGCGGCGTGGTTCGCGATCGTCGGCGCCGCGGTCGGCGCCTTGGCCGGCGCGCTCGCCTACCTCGCCGCCCCGCAGCTCGGGACCACCGTCGCGGCGATCCTGGCCGTAACCATGCTCGTGGTCCTCACCGGGGCCCTGCACGCAGACGGCCTGGCCGACTGCGCCGACGGGCTCGGGGTGCGCGGCGACCGCGCGCGGCGCCTTGCGGTCATGCGCGACTCCCCAATCGGCACGTTCGGGGCGCTCGCGCTTGTGCTGTGGGCGCTGCTGCTCGTCTCGGCCCTGGCCGGCCTCGAGCGCGGCGACGCGCTGCGCGCGCTCGTTGTCGCGGCCGCGCTCGGGCGCTGGGCCGCGCTCGTGCACGCCGCCATCACGGCGCCGGCGCGCGCCGACGGGCTCGGCGCGGGGTTCGCGCCGGGAGGTCCGGCGCTCGCCTTTGCCACGGCCACTGCGGCGGCCTGCGCCCTCGCGCTGGCCGGAGTCCGGCACGGCCTCGTCGTGCTGCTCGTCGCAGCGGCGACGGCGGTCCTGGTCGGCGGCTGGGCTCGCGCCGCGCTCGGCGGGCGCACCGGGGACACGCTTGGGGCCACAGTCGCGCTCGCCGAGGCGGCGGTCGCGGTCGCGCTACTGGGCCTTGCCTGAGGCCCGAGGGCAACAGTCGGCGGATTTTTCCTCTCGGCGCCGTCGCCGTCATCGTCGCCGCGCGTTGCTCAGGCAGCCGTGAGCAGCTCCGCGCCGAGGTACTCGCTCACGACCGGGGCGAGGGCCTGGATCATGTGGTTCTGGCCCTCGAGCGTGCGGTGCTGGCCCCGAGGACCTCGGCGAGGCCGGCGTTGGCCTTGCGGCATCGCTTCGGGACTCCCCGGTTCGGCATCTTCGGCCGATCGGAGAGAAGGCGTAGTCTGCAGTTGTCCATCCGGGGAGTCCTTCTGGGGCTGAGAGGGCGCATCGTGCGTCGACCCGCTGAACCTGATCCGGGTCATGCCGGCGAAGGGAGAAGGCCATGGCTCACCGTTCGTCGTTTCCGTCCACCGCGAGGTGTCGGACGCAGAGGCGTCTCGCCCGGGAGGGCATCGTCTCCGCCGAGATGGCGCGCGTGGCCGAGCGCGAGTTCCTGCCGGCCGAGCTGATCCGCGAGGAGGTGGCACGCGGACGGATGATCATCCCGGCCAACGTCCACCATGCGGCGCTCGATCCGATGGCCATCGGCCTCAAGGCGCGAGTCAAGATCAACTCCAACATCGGCAACTCCCCGACGAGCTCCTCGCTCGAGGAGGAGGTCGACAAGCTGCACCTCTCCCAGCGCTGGGGTGCCGACACCGTCATGGACCTGTCGACCGGCAAGCGGATCGACGAGACGCGCCGGGCGATCATCGACGTGGCCACTGTGCCGATCGGGACCGTGCCGATCTATCAGGCGCTCGAGCGCGTCAAGGCGGTCGAGGACCTCACCGTAGAACTGCTGCTCGACACCATCGAGCGGCAGGCTCGCCAGGGCGTGGACTACATGACCATCCACGCGGGCGTGCGTTTGGAGCATCTCCCGCTCTGCCAGCACCGCACGACCGGGATCGTCTCGCGCGGCGGCGGCCTGCTGGCGCGCTGGATGGTCCACCACAAGCGCGAGAACCCGTTGTACGAGTGCTTCGACGAGATCTTGGAGATCTTCCGCCGCCACGACGTGACGGTCTCGCTCGGTGACGGGCTGCGGCCCGGCGCGATCGCCGACGCCTCCGACGCTGCGCAGTTCGCCGAGCTCGACACGCTGGGTGAGCTGACCGCCCGCGCCTGGGAACAGGACGTCCAGGCGATGGTCGAGGGGCCCGGGCACATCCCGCTCGATCAGCTCGAGATGAACGTGCGCCGCCAGCAGGAGGTCTGTCAGGAGGCGCCGTTCTACACGCTCGGGCCGCTCGTGACCGACATCGCACCGGGCTATGACCACATCACCTCGGCGATCGGCGCGGCGATCGTCGGCTGGCACGGCACCTCGATGCTCTGCTACGTCACGCCCAAGGAGCACCTGGGCCTGCCCGACGCCGAGGACGTCAAACAGGGCATGATCGCCTACCGCATCGCCGCGCACGCCGCCGACCTCGCCCGCGGCAACACGCGCGCGGCGCAGTGGGACCGCGAACTGTCCAAGGCCCGTTTCTCGTTCGACTGGCGACGGCAGTTCGAGCTGTCGCTCGACCCCGAAACCGCGCAGTCCATGCACGACGAGACACTCGCCGACGACTACTTCAAGAGCGCCGAGTTCTGCTCGATGTGCGGACCGAAGTACTGCCCGATGCACAACTTCAAAGACATCGACTGGGACGCCATCCGGACCGTCATCGAAGACCGCAAGCAGCAGCACTTCCGGGTGCAAGCGCCGGCGGCCTCCAGCCGGATGTAAGTGATCCAGGGGCCCACCCTCCCCCGTGCGGGTGGCGTCGGGGGCGCCACCCCGCACCGACGGTTCTGGACCGGCGCGGCCCATGCTCGGCGCGCCGCCAGACGGCTCCGCCGCCCTCCGGCGAAACCTCACACGAGAACTGTCAACACCTCAACCGGGTCCAGGCCAACCGGCGCTTTCAGGAGTGGCAGCGGGCCGGGATATTTCATGAGGTCTGGCGTCAGGGGCTGTTGGAGTACGACGAGCGGGTCGGCATCGATTGGGCGTGGCTGGCGGCCGACGGCGCGATGACCAAGGCGCCGCTCGGTGGCGCGGCAACGGCCCGAAATACGTCCAGAGCCCGATCCAGGTCGTGGGCGAGGACCACTACCAGCTAGATCGCGACGGAGACGGCGTGGCCTGTGGGTAGCTGCTCGTGTGGGGTGAATCTTCGCGCGTCGGAGCCTATACCGAGCGGCCGGCTACGACCGCCGGGCTGGGTGGTCGGCGTCCGAGGGGCGCCGGCCCCTCAGCGAGTTCCCTCTCGGACTAATTCGCGGGTGTCGAGCCCCGCGCGCTGGCAGAGCGTCTTGAGCGCTTCGAGCGCCGGCCCCGGCTGAAGCGGGAGCGCTTGGAACGCGGCGAGGCCTTGAGCGAGTTCGTCGAACCCCACGTCGGGATGTTCGAGGCAGAGGCGTCCGAGCCACCTGATCGCTGCTTGCTCATAGCGGTCAGGATCGCCGTGGTGGATGAGCAGGCAGATCCGGAGCGCGTCGGGGAGGTCTACGCGCGGCAGCTCAGCCGCAGCCGCACGTACGAGCAGGAGGTTGCCGGTCGTCAGCGCGCGCCGAAACCTCGAATAGGGGCTGCCCTCACTCGTCACGAACATACGTTCGCATATGAGTCAAGGGTCGGATTGAACGGAAGACGGCTGCCTAGGTCAGCGAGCTCTACCCGGACTCGTCCCAGGCGCTGCCTCTGGAGCTCGCGATCGTCAGGCCGCCTTCGGCACGGGCGCCACGCCGAGTTCGCTGAGCTTGCGGTCGAGCGCATCGATGTTGCTCGTGTCCACGTAGAAGTCCTCCTGGTCGACGATCCTCCCCCACTTCGTGCGGAGCACGAGCACCGTCCGGTTCTGATAGATCCATTCGCCGTCCGGCGCGTCGGCGTGGTCGTCAAAGCGCACAAGCATCGTCAGCGCCCACGGAGGCCCGCTCACCGCGATCTGCTGGATCTCGCCCTGGATGCGGGCGGCGGTGAAGTTCTGCAGGAAGCGGTCGATCTGCGCCTTCCCGACCCACTCGCCCGCCCACCGGTGCTCGCCGTCGTTGAAGTGGAGGACCGCGTCGTCGGCATAGGCGCCGAGCAGGGTGGAGTGATCGCCCGCGTTCAACTTCCTCACGTCACCGCGAAACTTGGCAAGCAGCAACTGAGGGAGCAGCGCGCGGGCGCCGACGGCGACCGAGGCGCCGGCCAGGGCACTCTTGATGGACATACGTAAACCCTCTCGGTAGATCGCTCTAGTTAGTCAGAGCGTACACTGCCTGGCGTGGACGCGACCGCGACCCCCACCCGCGAGCGAATCCTCTATGCCACGGCCGAGCTGTTTCGCCGCCACGGCTACTCGGGCACCGGTCTCAAGCAGGTCGTGGCCCAGGCGCACGCGCCGTTCGGCTCGCTCTACCACCACTTCCCAGGGGGCAAGCAGCAACTGGCCGACGAGGTCATTCGCGCGGGCGGCGCCTTCTTCGAGGCGCTCGTGATGGCCGCCTACGACGAGGAGACCACGGCACAGGCGTCCGTTCGCGCCGTGTTCGAAGGAGCGGCGGCGACGCTCGTGGCGACAGATTTCGAGGACGCCTGCCCGATCGCGGTAATCGCCCTCGAAGTCGCGAGCACGAACGACGCGCTGCGCCGCGCGACGGCCGAGATCTTCGAGCAGTGGACCGCCGCACTGACCGATCGCCTCGGGGACCGCAGACTCGCCCTGGCCGTCATCTCCGCGGTCGAGGGCGCCTTCGTGCTGTGCCGGGCGCAGCGAAGCGTCGAGCCCATGCTCGCGGCAGGCTCAATGGCCGCCGCGTACGTGCGCGACGACTGATCGCGCCCGGCCGGCTCAGCCCGAGCCGAGAGCCATCCTCCCGCAGCGCCTCAAGGCGCTCGGACAGCTCTCGCGGGCGAGAGCATCAGCTCGCGACCATTCCGCCCGACCAGCACGTCTGCTTCGATGACCTCGTGCCCGAGAGATTCATCGACATCGAGATGCCCGAGGAGTTCGTGCTCGAGTGCTTGACCGCAGATGGCAGCTGGATCGACTGGGGGCTCTACCGCGCCGAGGAGTTCGAGCGCCAGGAGGATGGGGCGTACTTGAATGCGATGGACGGGAGCCCACTGTGGCTCAGGTGCTTGCGCCAGGACGGCTCAGTGATCTACGTGATCGACGGCGGCGGGGACCCGTTCACCTATCGGCTGGTGCCTTTCCCGGGCGGCGGCTACAGCCGCTCAACTGATGACTGAGTTGCCGGCGCGTCTCCGCGAGACGCTTCGCAGCCCTGATTGGCGGGTGCGCCAGGCGGGCGTGGAAGGAATAGGAAGCCTCGGTGATTCGGGCGGCATGGCCTTGTTGGCCGCCGCGATCCACGACGAGGACGCGTGGGTCGCCAGTGCGGCTGTGCACTCCCTCGCCGAGCTCGCGAGCATCTGCGGCGTGCTCGATCAGGCGCGGCTTGTGTTGCTGCGCACGCTGAGTGACGAGCGCCAGCAGGTCGCGTGGTCGGCGGCCGAGGAGCTGGCTCGACGCTGGATCACCGACCCCGAGGTGGGTGCGCGGCTTGGTCGCTTCTACGCCCAACACGGAACCGAGCCACCAATGCTGACCTTTCGACACCTAGACATGGATGGAGCAGTCCTCAGCGAGGAACCACTATGGGAGGCGTACGAGTAGTGACGGGCCGCCGCACCCTAGCCGTTCCGCATATTCGCGGAGCTTCAGGAAGGTATCTCGGAGGCCACGAGCTGCGTCGTGAAGGGCTGGGTGGCTCTGGGGTGGATAGCGGTGAGCGAGGGCTTCGTGGTGGTGGTGGTGGTTCACGCGGACGAGCGAGGCTGGCACTCGCCGACGAATAGCGGCGGCCGAGAATACGTCGCCTTGTTTGATGGGTTGAGCCCCGGCAATCAGGCTGGCGAGCCGGTTAGGCCTGTGGGCTGCACGGGCGAGCCGCAGAAGGCGCACTTTCTGGCTCCGCGCGGGATGTCGCTTAAGCATTCCGGGCACTGAATCGTTTCGGATTCAACGTCTGTTTGGGTTTTGCGGCGTGCCATCAGCGTGTTGACGGGCCTCACCACGAAGAAGAAGACCGCGGCGGCGATCGAGACGAAGGCCAGCACCGCGTTGATGAAGTCTCCGTAGAGGAAGCGGCTTCCATTGATCGAGAACGTCAATCCGGAGAAGTCAGGCTTGCCGATGATGGCCGCGATGATCGGCGTGATGAGGTCTTTGACCAGCGCGGTCACAACAGCCCCAAACGCGGCGCCGATGACGATACCGACGGCTAAGTCGACAACGTTGCCGCGTAGCAGAAACGCTTTGAAATCCTTCATCTCTCTCCTTCGATCGAGCAGCCAAGTCCGAGTGCGGGGGCGACCCTACACGGAGTCCGCGGACGGTGCCGGGGAGGCCCGCTGCTGTCGGACGGAGCCACCGTGGTCGGGTTAGACTGAGGCTCACTGGCTACCTACCGAAAGAGAGTGCACTTTATGGCCGTGACCGCAGACCTTGCTTCGCTGCTTGACAAGCAGTACGAGGATTCCGACCTTCACGAGCTGGTCAATGCTCCTGTTGGCGCGATCGCCGGCGTCAGCGATGGCGACGCCGAGCTTCTGGACAAGGCGTTCAACATCAAGACGGTGGGAGACCTCGGCAAGAACAAGTACTTCCGGTTGGCCCACGCGCTTCAAGTTCTGGCCGACTCGTCGAAGTAAGGCGGGACTTAGAAGCTGTTTCACGGAAGGGATGGCGTGGTCGTCGGCGAACTTCGGGCGCGAGGGACATAACCCAGCGCGAGGAGGACGGGATGGCGTCGGTGTTCGAGGT